>Ga0209694_1000154_pt1 | contig 129617 bp, 106 predicted proteins | sample GluameincwithD2O_FD_187499 | JGI IMG/M metagenome (GOLD analysis project Ga0209694, IMG submission 187499) | Mouse cecum microbial communities from Vienna, Austria - Glucosamine amended microcosms incubated with D2O (SPAdes) (version 2) | ecosystem: Host-associated > Mammals > Digestive system... | reverse complement strand
CTTGATTTTACGGAAAAGAGGCTTTATCTGCGCAGGCTGGACGGGGCGGAAACACTTTCCGTGCCCAGGAATGACCACGAATACCCGGATTATTCCGTATTTCTTTCCAGGTTTGAGGATGAAACAGCCAAGCTTGAGGTTGACCGCAAGGAACTCATCGATTCCCTTGGTCGCCTTTCGATCTTCAATACAGATACGGACAGGTGCGTGTACTTTGACCTGAAAGACACCACGCTGCAGCTTTCCGCGCAGGGCGTGGATCTGGGTTCGGCTGTCGAGGATCTGGAAGTCGCCTATAACGGTACGCTGGAAAGGATTGCCTTCCCCACCCGAAATTTGCTTGAGATTTTGTCGCACTATATTTCGGACAGGATTGAAATGCTGCTTACCGGTCCGGAAGGCCCCTGCGGCATTCACGGCATGGACGATATCGATTATACTGTCATCATCATGCCCATGAAGGTTTCCGAAAGCGCGTACTATACAGAAGAAGAATAGCGGGCGGATTTGCAAAATCCGCTTTCAAGTCGCCCGTGCCAGGGATTTTGGCGCAGGATGAGAAGCATTTACCAGGCGGTGATTATTTAATGTCCATGGAAAATGACGGCTATGACGCGTCATCGATCATAATTCTCGAAGGCCTTGCCGCCGTGCGCAAAAGGCCGGCAATGTATATTGGTTCCGTTGATTCGGCTGGTCTGCACCACCTGGTCTATGAAGTCGTCGATAATTCCATAGACGAGGCCATGGCCGGATTTTGCGGAAAAATCAATGTCATCCTGCATGCGGACAATTCCGTTACGGTGCGGGACGACGGTCGCGGCATTCCGGTGGATATCCATCCCAAGGAAAAGGTTCCGGCCGTTCAGGTGGTCATGACCAAGCTGCACGCGGGGGGCAAGTTCAACAACCAGAGCTACAAGGTTTCGGGCGGCTTGCACGGCGTTGGCGTGAGCTGCGTCAACGCTCTTTCCGAAGACCTTACCGTCACAGTGCGTCGCGATGGCAAGCGTTATCGCCAGCATTACAAGCGCGGCGTGCCCCAGGATGCCCTGACCGTCATTGGCGAAAATGTGGAAGGTCACGGCACCACCGTGCGTTTCAAGCCGGACGAGGAAATTTTCGAGGTCCAGGAATTTTCCTACGATATATTGAAAAAAAGATTCGAGGAGCTGGCTTATCTGAACAGCGGCCTGGTGATTGAATGTGTTGACGAGCGCACTGGCTTGAGCCATGTTTTCAGGGCCGAAGGCGGCATAATCCAGTTCGTAAGCGACTTGAACAGCGGCGAGCAGGGCCTGCATCCCATCATTTCCGGCTCCTCCCTCACCGATAATGTAAGCCTGGATTTTGCCCTGCAGTACAATTCCGGCTTCAAGGAAAATATTCTAACCTACGCCAACAATATTCGCACAATGGAGGGCGGCACCCACCTGGTTGGTTTCAGGACCGCCCTTACCCGGGCCATCAACGGCTATATCAAGGCGCAGCCTGATCTGGCCAAAAAGCTCAAAAACGCCACCCTTAGCGGTGATGACGTGCGGGAGGGCCTGACTGCCGTTGTAAGCGTAAAGCTGCCCCAGCCCCAGTTTGAAGGGCAGACCAAGGGCAAGCTTGGCAACAGCGAAATTGCCGGCATAGTGGCCCAGCAGACATACGAACGCCTAAACGTCTATTTTGGGGAAAATCCCAAGGATATCAGGCAAATTATCGAAAAAGCCGTGGACGCTGCCCGGGCCAGGGAAGCGGCCAGGCGCGCCAAGGAGCTTGTGCGGCGCAAGGGCGCGCTTTCGGACAATTCCCTGCCAGGCAAACTGGCGGATTGCCAGAGCAAGGATCCGGCGGAATCCGAACTTTTCATCGTGGAAGGCGATTCGGCCGGCGGCTCCGCCAAGCAGGGTCGCGATCCCAAAATCCAGGCCATCCTGCCCCTGCGCGGCAAGATTCTCAACACGGAGCGCACGCGCTTTGACAGGATGCTGGCCAACAAGGAAGTCAAGGCCCTGATAACAGCAATGGGCGCGGGGATCGGCAAGGATGACATTGACCTCGCGAGGCTGCGCTACCACAAGATAGTGATCATGACCGATGCCGATGTGGACGGCGCGCATATCAGGACATTGCTGTTGACTTTCTTTTTCCGCCAGTATCAGCAAATGGTGGAACGCGGCTTTGTCTATATTGCCCAGCCTCCCCTTTATCGCGTGCACAATGCCAAAATGGAGAAGTTCATCAAGGACGATGCGGAACTAAATGCCTTTCTGCTCAAAAGGGCCGGCCAGGATATGGGCATCACGGCCAGTAATGGCAAGGTATTTGAAAAATCCGCCCTGATTACACTGATGAACAAAATCGAGACTTTGCGCAAATATGTGCAGGATGCCGAAAATTCCGGCATGGCCTCGGATCTTTTTCTCGCGCTCGCAACATTGCCCGCCAAACCGGATCTGGCAAGCCTGCCCACCCAGTTTCAGGATGAGACAGGCGAATTTGTTTCCTGGCTCGGGGAACATGGCTATTCTGTGAACCTGGAGCAGGAAACTGGCGATACCGATGATGACGAGCGGCTTTTTGTTGTTTTTGAAAATGCAGGCTCGCATCATACAAGGCGGGGGCTTGAGTATTTCGCATCAAGGCATTTTTTGAAAGCCTGGCAAGATTTTTATGATCTCCGGGAAGAATGTGGCGGCACGATTTTCAGGCTGGTCAAAAATGATGGCGCGGAATACGAGGCCAATGACGCATTCGCCCTGCTGGACATGGTGCTGGATGAATCCCGAAAAGGGCTGAATATCCAGCGCTACAAAGGCCTGGGTGAAATGAATCCGGAACAGCTCTGGACAACAACGATGAATCCTGAAAACCGCGTTTTGCTTCAGGTTTCCGTGGAAGACGCCCTTTCCGCTTCCGATGCCTTTGAGGAATTGATGGGTGACCGCGTGGAGCCCAGGCGCGATTTTATTGAACGCAATGCCCTGTCCGCCAGGGAACTGGATATTTAAAGTGGATTTAAGGAAACTTGAAGACGAAGGGCCGCGGCTGAGCGACAAGCCCCAAAAAATACCTGACGAGCTGCCGGACGGCGTGCCTGTTGAAAAGCATGTCGCGCTTTCCTGGCTGCTTTGCGTTGGCGGCTGGCTTTGCTGCGCTTTCATGTGTCTCTGGCTTATGGTCGAGCTGGAGTCCTGGCCAAATGCCTACGACATGTTTTTCTGGGCCATAATCCTGATTCTTTTTTGCAATATCTTTCTTTTTCTTTTCGTTTCATCGCGGGCCGGCAGAACGGCAAGGCAGCTTTTTTACGCAGTTCTCAGGCTATGCGTCGGGGAAGGCCTTGTGCTTCTCATTTTTTACCTGCTTGGCAGATTTGCCATGGGCGCGTAATGCCTTTCCGCCCGGAAAGGCCATTAGCCGGATGACCGCAGGCCTTAAATTTGTTATAATCCTGCGCGTCACGGAATCATTATCCAGAATCAAAGCGAGCTATCATGTCCGAACAGGAAACCTTTCCCCAGGTCAGCATAGAAAAGGAGTTGCGTCAGTCCTATCTTGAATATTCGCTCTCGGTAATCATCGGGCGCGCAATTCCTGATGCGAGGGATGGGCTCAAGCCTGTTCACCGGCGCATAATGTTCGCCCAGCATGAGCTTTCCAACTCCTACAACAGGCCGCATAAAAAATCCGCGCGCATAGTCGGCGATGTTATCGGCAAATATCATCCGCACGGCGATACGGCTGTTTATGACGCGCTGGTGCGCATGGCCCAGGATTTTTCCATGCGCGACCCGCTGGTGGACGGCCAGGGCAATTTCGGTTCCATAGACGGCGATTCCCCTGCCGCCATGCGTTATACAGAAGTGCGCATGTCGCGCCTTGCCCAGGAGTTTCTGGCCGATCTGGACAAGGAAACGGTCGATTTCCGTCCCAATTACGACAATACCCTCATGGAGCCAGTGGTTTTGCCAACCAGGGCGCCAAACCTTCTCCTCAATGGCTCATCCGGCATAGCGGTAGGCATGGCGACCAACATTCCCCCGCATAATCTTGGCGAATTGTGCGATGCCCTGCTTTTATTGATCAGCAAGCCCCAGACTTCTGTCGAGGAATTGATGACAATAGTCAAGGGCCCTGATTTTCCGACAGCCGGTTCCGTATATGCGGGCAAGGGGCTTGCCGATGCCTACCGCACTGGCCGCGGCACGGTGAAGGTGCGGGGAAAAATTGGCCTTGAGGAACGCAAAAAAGGCCTGGAATCCCTGGTCATTACCGAAATACCCTACGGGTTGAACAAATCATCGCTTGTCGAAAAAATAGGCGCGCTGGTCAATGAGCGCAAGATTGACGGCGTTTCCGATTTGCGCGACGAATCCGACCGCAAGGGTATCCGCATTGTCATGGATCTCAAACGCGGCACAATTCCCGACGTTGTAACCAATATTCTCTATAAATACACGCCGCTGGAAACGAGCTTCGGCATCAATATGCTTGCCGTGGCGGACAATCGCCCCGTGCTCCTGAATCTCAAGACGGCCCTGAGCTGCTTTGTCGATCACAGGCGCGAGGTTGTGATAAGGCGCACGCGCCATGATTTGCGCAAGGCAGAAGCCAGGGCGCATATTCTAGAAGGCTTGCGGATTGCCCTTGACCACATTGACCAGATTGTCGCCCTTATCCGCGCCTCCCAAAGTCCGGACGAAGCCCGCGTCGGCCTGATGAATACCTTTGAGCTGAGCGATTTGCAGGCGCGGGCAATTCTGGATATGCGCCTGCAGCGCCTGACAGGCCTGCAAAGGGAAGAACTGGTTAATGAATACAAGGAGCTTTTGCAGAAAATAGAATTTTTCAGGTCAGTGCTTGAAAAGCCGGAAGTACTGCGCAATGAGATGGAGAAGGAAATCCTGGAGCTGAAAAAGACTTATGCCACGCCGCGCAAAACAGAAGTCCTGCAGGAGGCCCTTGGCGGAATTGACATCGAGGATCTGATTCCCGACGATGACGTTGTCATTACCCTTTCGCGGCGCGGCTACATGAAGCGCACCAATCTGGAAAATTACCAGCAGCAGAAGCGGGGCGGCAAAGGCATTGCCGCCGTGCACACTGGCGATGACGATTATGTCCAGGAATTTTTGACAACCAGCAATCACCAGCATCTCTGCCTTTTCAGCAACAAGGGCAGAATGTACAAGCTGCGCGTGCACGAGGTGCCGGAAGGCAGCCGCCAGGCCAGGGGGGTGCATATCAATAACCTTCTGCCGCTCGAAGAAGGGGAATGGATAACAACAGTGCTGGCGCTAAGGGAGTTTTCGGAAGACACTTATTTTCTTTTTGTCACCAAAAAGGGCATGGTCAAGCGTTCGTCGTCCACGCTCTATGCCAGGGCCAGGAAGACTGCCCTGATTGCCGTGGGTCTTCGGGAAGATGACGAGCTTGTGATAGTGCGCGCCATTCATGACGACGAGCAGGTTGTGTTGGCCACGGCCAATGGTTACGCCATCCGCTTTTCCCTTGAGGATGTGCGGCCAATGGGCAGGAGCGCGGCGGGCGTCAAGGGCATTGCCCTGAGGCGCAATGACTTTGTCATTTCCGGACTCGTGATAGAAAGCGGCGACGAAGCCATGGAAATCATGTCGATTTCCGAACTTGGCTATGGCAAGAGAACGCGCGCCGGCCTTTACAAGCAGCAATCCCGCGGAGGTCTTGGCATAATCAACTTCAAGGTAACAACCAAGACAGGCAAGGTTGTTGGAGCATTGCCCGTAAAGGATGGCGACGGGCTTATCCTGCTTACTTCCGCCAACAAGGTTGTGCGCTGCGCGGTCGATGAAATCAGCAGTTACGGCAGGTCAACCAGCGGCGTAATTGTTGTCAGGCTGGACGATGGGGCCACGGTCGTGGCCTGCGACAGGCTTGTCCAGGATGGAGTCGTATCCGAAAAGGTCGATGAAATTGTGGAAAACATGGACATCGAAATGGGAAATGCGGAAGAAAAGGAATAAAAGGTTCCTGGCCATAATCCTGGCCTGCCTGATGCTGTTTTGCGTTGGCTGCAGCGAAGATATCCTGACAGGAGATGACCTTGACAGGGCAAGGGAAGCCATTGCGGAAAAAAAATGGTCTCTTGCGGAAAGGCTGCTTGAACGGTATTTGAGAGAGGACGGCAAGAATCGCTGGGAAGCGTGGCTGGCGCTCCTGCAATGCATCAATTCCACGGGCGATCATAACCGCGCCAGCGTGGAGTGCCTGGAAGTCATGCTTGTCGAATATGACGAGGATGATGAAAAGCTGGAATATATTCTTGCGCAGCTTGGCAAAAAGTATGAATCCATGCGGCGCTGTGACCGGGCGGCGGATGCCTGGAGCGCCTATCTTGATCTTGGCGGCCTTTCCAGCGAACAAAGGGTCGAAGCCTGGCGCAAACTGGCCGCCATGCAGTTTGCGCAGCGGCAATTTGACGCCGGCGAGGAAAGCCTTCGCCAATGCCTTGCGCTGCCGGTTTCCGATCACGACAAGATTCTTTGTCTGCTTGATCTGGCGGATCAGAACATGGGCCTTGGAAACTCGCAGGAAGTGCTTGATCTTTCGCAGCAAATTCTGGATTCGGAACCGGATGACAGGATGAGGGGGCTGGCCGGATATTTGCATGCTGACGCCCTCGAACAGCTGGGACAGGAAAAGGAAGCGTTGCGCCAGTTTGAAAGATACCGTGATTTTTATCCCAATGTCAGGGTAATGGATCACAGAATTGAATTGCTTCGCAAAAACCAGGGCAAAAAAAAACAATGATACATCATGAATGTGGCCTTTTCGGCATTTTTGACCAGCCAGACGCTGCGCGGCTGGCCTATTTCGGTCTTTACGCCCAACAGCATCGCGGCCAGGAGTCTGCCGGGATTGTCACCATTGACGGGCACGGCATGCATGACCACAGGGGAATGGGCCTTGTGCCGGACGTTTTTACGGAAGAATCGCTGCGCAGATTGACGGGCAATACCGCGATTGGCCATGTGCGTTATTCCACAACCGGCAAAAGCTCGGCGCGCAATGCCCAGCCGCTCATAGCCCATTACAGGGGCAGGGATATTGCCGTTGCCCACAACGGCAATATTGTCAATGCGGCCGAATTGCGCGGCCAGCTTGAGGAAGATGGGGCCATCTTCCAGACCGGCAATGACAGCGAAGTATTCATGCATCTCCTGGTGCGCGAAATGCGCAGGCACGATTTGCCGGAAGCCGTGGAGCGCTCCTGCGCGAAGCTGAAAGGCGCCTGGTGTTTTATTGTGCTTGCAGAAAACACGCTGCTGGCAGTCAGGGATCCGAATGGTTTTCATCCGCTTGTTATTGGCAGGCTTGGCGATTCGACTGTGCTGGCTTCCGAAACCTGTGCCTTTGACTTGCTGGAAGCCGAATACGAGCGTTCTGTCGAGCCTGGCGAAATGCTGATTGTGGACAAGAACGGCAGAACGTGCCGCAAAATGAATTTGCCTGCGCCGAAAAGGCCCTCCCAGTGCATTTTTGAAATGGTTTATTTTGCCAGGCCGGATTCATGTGTGTTTGATGAACAGGTCTATGTTTGCCGCAAGCAGATGGGCTGGCAGCTGGCCCACGAATCTACGCCCGATGTCGATTTTGTCATGCCTTTTCCGGATTCCGGCGTCTATTCCGCGGTAGGCTTTGCCCAGTGCGCGGAATTGCCTTACGAACATGCCATGATCCGCAATCATTACGTTGGCAGGACATTCATCCAGCCAACCCAGAGCATGCGCAATTTCAGCGTGCGCGTAAAAATCAATCCCGTTCGGCCAATGATTGACGGCAAAAGAATTTGCATTGTCGACGATTCCATTGTCCGCGGCACCACAATGATGACCAGGGTCAAAAAATTGCGCGAACTTGGCGCGAAAGAGGTGCATATCCGCATTTCCAGCCCGCCTGTGAAGTTCCCCTGTCATTATGGCGTTGATTTTTCCGTGCGCGGCGAACTTATCGCCGCAAATTATCCGGAAGATGAAATAGCGCGCCGCCTGGATGTCGATTCCCTGCACTACCTGAGTATGCCCGGCCTTTTGCGCTCGGTAATGCATTCCGATTCCTGGTGCACGGCATGTTTTGACGGCAATTATCCGGTGCCCTGCGGCGAATGCGCGAAAATGGGACTGGAAGGAGACAACGGGAAAAAAGCCTGAAACCGGACAGGTTCCAGACCACAAAGGTGGATGCGGATGAGCGAAAAATTTTCCAGAATCAAGGGCTTTGCCGACTTTTTTGAACCGGAATCCCTGGCTTATACACATATTGAAGCCAACGGGCGCAAGATATTTTCTCGCTACGGCTTTCAGGAATTGCGCACACCCATCCTTGAATACACGGCTCTTTTCCAGCGTGGCATAGGCACGGAAACTGACGTGGTGCAAAAGGAAATGTTTTCCTTCATGGACAGCAAGGGCAGATCCATGTCCATGAGGCCGGAGGCGACTGCCGGCGTGATTCGGGCTGCCATCGAGGCTGGGCTTGCGCGACCGGGCCAGGTTAGCCGGCTTTTTACCTGGGGGCCCATGTTTCGGCACGAAAGGCCCCAGAAAGGGCGGATGCGCCAGTTCCACCAGATAAATTGCGAATGCCTTGGAACTGAAAGCCCATACGCTGATGCAGAACTGATCTGTATGTTGCTGGCATTCTTGAAAAGCCTTGAAATCCGGGGCCTGACCCTGAAACTCAATTCCCTGGGCTGCGCCAAATGCCGTCCACATTATCACGAGGCCTTGCGCAAGTTCATGGCCGGTGTGCCGCGCGAAAGGCTTTGCGCCAACTGCCGGCGCCGGCTGGAGACAAATCCCCTCAGACTTCTGGACTGCAAGGAAGCCGAATGCAGGAGCCTGCTGCAGAATGTGCCCCATCTTGAGGATCATGTTTGCAGTGATTGCCGGGAACATTTTGAAACAGTGCGCCTTTTGCTGGAACGCCGGAAAATCGTTTATGAAATCGATCATTATCTTGTCCGCGGCCTGGATTACTATTGCAGGACGACTTTTGAAGTAACGAGCGATGACATTGGCTCGCAAACGGCTGTCGCTGGCGGAGGCCGTTACGATGGGCTGGCAAAACAGCTTGGGGGCGATGATGTGCCAGGCGTGGGCTTTGCCTGCGGCATGGAAAGGCTGGCGCTTTTGATGAATGAGATATCCGCGCCGGTGCCCGATTTTTTTGTGATTGCGCTTGATGATTCCGTGCGGGACGCGGCATTTGAATTGAGCGAGGATTTGCGGGATGCGAATTTTTCCGGCGAAATGGGCTGGCAGTCCACAAGCCTGAAAAGCCAGTTGCGCCAGGCTTCGAAAACTGGCGCCAGGTTTTGCATCATTATTGGCAGCGACGAAGCACAAGAAGGCAGCCTGACCATGAAAGATATGCGGGACGGCGTTCAGGAAAAAGTTTTACAAAACAGGGTCGTATCCTGGCTGAATGACAAGCTTTATGAAAATAAATGAAGCATTATTGCGAATAAAAGGTTGACGCAAGGTGTTCAACCGGCAAGAATTTTTTCGGCCATGAGCGGAGCGTTTGCCGCAAAATGGCCGAAATGCCATTTTTTACAGCAAAGAACAAATTTTGATAAAAGGGCCTTCGATGAACGAGCAAATTCAAGACTTGCAGCAGGAACATCAAAAATTTATCAGTGATCTCGGCGACTGGAAAAGAAGCCACGACAACGGCAGCCTGAATGCCGGCGACATGGGCAAGGACGTCTGCCTGATGGGCTGGGTGCAATATCGCCGCGATCATGGCGGCCTTATTTTTGCCGATTTGCGGGATCGCAAGGGACTCACCCAGGTTGTTTTCAGCCCCGATCACGCGCCAAAAGCCCATGAGGAAGCGCATATCCTGCGTTCGGAATATGTAATCGCCATCCGGGGAACGGTTCGCGAAAGGCCGGAAGGCATGACCAATCCTGCCCTGCCCACGGGCGAGATCGAGGTTGTGGTCAACGACTGGAAGTTGCTCAACACTTCCAAAACCCCGCCCTTCCCCATTGAGGACAGGGTTGACGCCGGGGAAAACCTGCGCCTTGCCTGGCGCTATCTTGATTTGCGACGTCCGGCCATGCAGGCTAATTTTTTCCTGCGCCACAAGGTGGCCCGGGCAATTCGGCATTTTCTGAACGATCAGGATTTCATCGAAATCGAAACGCCTTTCCTGACCCGCTCCACGCCCGAGGGCGCGCGCGATTTTCTTGTGCCGTCAAGGCTCAATCAGGGAGATTTTTATGCCCTGCCCCAGTCTCCGCAGCTTTTCAAGCAAATGCTGATGGTTGCGGGTTTTGAGCGTTATTACCAAATTGTGCGCTGTTTTCGCGATGAGGATTTGCGCGCCGACCGCCAGCCCGAATTTACCCAGCTCGATGTTGAAATGAGCTTTGTAAATGAGGATGACGTAATGGGCATGGCCGAAAAACTGATGGCATACGTCTTTAAAAATGTGTTGGACAAGGATTTGCCGCTGCCCTTTCCGCGCCTTACCTGGGGAGAAGCCATGAGAAAATATGGCGTGGACAAACCAGACACCCGTTTCGGCATGGAACTTGAGGATGTGACCGATATTGTGCGTGGATCTGGCTTCAAGCTTTTTGCAACCGCGCCCCTGGTCAAGGCCATGAAGGTCAAGGGAGGCGAAAGCCTGACACGCAAGGAAATAGACGACCTTACAGAATTTGTGAAAATTTACGGGGCCAGGGGGCTGGCCTGGATAAAGATCCGGGAAGACGAATGGCAGTCCCCGATTGCCAAATTCCTTTCGGAGACGGAAAGAAAGAATCTGGCCGAAAGACTGGCCCTTGAAACAGGCGACATTGTATTCTTCCAGGCCGGCGACCCGGCAATGGTAAATGCCGCGCTGGGCAATTTGCGTGTTCACCTGGCCCGCAAGCTTGGCCTGATTGATGAGGACAAATTCAATTTTTTGTGGGTAACGGACTTTCCGCTTTTTGAATATGACGAGGAAGAAAAGCGCTATGTGGCCTGCCATCATCCGTTTACCCAGCCCGCGCCGGGCGATATTGAAAAAATGACTACAGATCCCGGACATACCATGGCCAGGGCGTACGACATGGTCTTGAACGGCAATGAAGTTGGCGGCGGCAGCATCCGTATCCACCAGGCAGATGAGCAGATGGCCATGTTCGAGGCCCTCGGCTTCACGCCTGAAGACGCCAGGGAGCAGTTCGGTTTCCTTGTCCAGGCCCTGGAGCACGGCGCGCCCCCGCATGGCGGCATTGCCTTTGGCCTGGATCGCTTTGTCATGCTTCTTGCTGGCGCAAGCAGCATTCGCGATGTCATTGCCTTCCCCAAAACCCAGAAGGCAACCTGTCTCTTGACCAATGCGCCGGACAAGGCAAGCCCTGCCCAGCTGCGTGAGCTAGGCCTGAAACTGTGCGAAAAACCCGGTACGGCCGGAGAAAAAAAGCCGGAATAAATGCATGATTCTCGAGATCGTAAAATATCCCGACGAACGCCTGAAAGTGGTTTGCGAACCTGTTGAGGAAATAACGGACGAGATTCGCCAGCTTTGCGATGATATGCTGGAAACCATGTATGCCGCGCCAGGCGTTGGCCTGGCCGCGCCCCAGATAGGCGTAAGCAAGCGTTTGCTGGTCATGGACCCCCAGGCCGCGGAAGAGGTGAAAAAGCCCAGGGTGCTGATAAACCCCAGACTTGAGCTTTTGGGCGAAACTGTTGTTAGCGAGCAGGAAGGATGCCTTTCCGTTCCTCTTGGCTATCGGGCCGATGTTCCCAGGTCGGAGAAGGTGCGCCTTACGGCGACTTTACAAGACGGCACGCAAATTGATGAAATCCTTGAAGGCTATGAAGCCATTATTGTCCAGCATGAATATGATCATCTGGACGGAAAGCTTTTCATTGACCATATTAGCAGACTTAAACGCAATCTTTACGATACCAGGGTTAAAAAATGGCTGAAGCGGCAGTCGGACAAAAATCCCCGATAAGGATGGTATTTTTCGGCACACCGCATTTCGCGGCAATTGTGCTGGAAATCCTGGCCGCCTGGAAAGGAGGCAGGCTGGCTGGCGTGGTGACCCAGCCCGATCGTCAAAGCGGCCGCGGGCACAGGGTGATTAAGGGCGAATGCGCCCGGATGGCCGAAAAGCTTGAACTTGAGCTTTACCAGCCTGCCAGCCTGCGCAATGATGAAGCCGCTGAACGCCTGAAGGCAATGCAGCCGGACTTGATGGTGGTGGCGGCTTACGGTCTTTTGATACCCAATGCCATACTGGCAATTCCCCCCCTGGGCACGATAAATGTTCATGCCTCCCTTTTGCCTGCCTACCGGGGGGCGGCGCCAATTGCCCGCGCCATTATGGAAAACTGGCAGCCAGACGCGGCCACTGGCGTGAGCATAATGGATGTTGTCGAGGCTCTGGATGCAGGCGCGGTATATGCCAAAAAATCCGTGCCCATTGGCAGGCATACTTGCCAGAGCCTGACCGATGAATTGGCCAGGGATGGCGGCAGGCTCCTGGTGGCCACGCTGGATGAAATTGCGGCAGGCACGGCGCGATCCTTGCCCCAGGATGATGCCGCGGCCACATACGCCAGAAAGCTTGGCAAGGAAGACGGCATCATTGACTGGAGCAAAAGCGCAGGCGAAATCGAAGCCAGAATAAGGGGTACATTTCCCTGGCCCTGCGCGCATGTCACCCTTGAATTTGACGGATTGGCGCCGCAACCGGTTCTGCTTTATGAGGCCGAGGTCGGCACCCCCTGCGAGGGTGTTTCTCCCGGTCTTGTTTGCAGGGACAGGGAAGGCCTCAAAGTTGCCTGTGGCGACAAGTGGCTCAAAATTGCGCGGCTATGCAAGCCTGGCAAAAAAGAGACGACGTCCAGGGATTTTATCAACGGTCACCTGCGGGCCTGTCCGCAGGGCATTTGCGGTAAGGCATATTGAAATTTATTTGCAGGCCCCGAATTTCCCTGGAAGGCGAGGAATACCAGGGGGGGCGAAAAAGGATATTTATCGGGCTGATGTTCGCCTCCTGTGTGGCCATTTGCCTGTGCATCCTGCTTTTTTTCATCATTCCCTGGCTGGGCGTGACCAATGCGTGGCTGGAAGCAGCCAGCATAACATTCGGCAGCCTGATAATTGTACTGTTGGCCTGGCTTTGCGGGAGTCTCATTTTTCATGTCCATACGCGCCGCAATTTGCCTGGCATCAGTTCGGTCAAGCAAATCCTGATCCGGCTTTTTTTGCCGTTAATGGAAATAACGGGCAAGTTTTTCGGCATTGACAAAAGCCGGGTGCGCCGTTCCTTTATCAAGGTCAACAATGAGCTTGTGCTTGCCAATCATCCAAAGGTCGCGGCCGGGAACCTGCTTTTGCTGCTGCCCCATTGCGTCCAGGCAAGCTCCTGCTCCGTACGGCTTGATTTTCAGCCGCAAAATTGCCGCCGCTGCGGCAGTTGCCAGGTGGGGAAGCTGCTGGATATGCAGGAAAAATATGGCTTCAGGATGGCCATTGCCACTGGCGGCACAATAGCCCGCAAGATTGTGGTCGAGTGCAAGCCGCGCCTGATTATTGCCGTGGCCTGCGAAAGGGACCTTGCAAGCGGCATCCAGGATAGTTATCCGTTGCCCGTTTACGGCATTCTCAACAGACGTCCCCAGGGGCCATGCCACGATACGCTTGTGCCGATGCCTTTTCTGGAAAATGTGCTCAGGCAGTTCATTGAATGAGCAGAAACTCACTCCCCAAAAATCTAAAAAACGATGCGCGTGGCCTGGCTTTAAAGGCCTTTAGGGCGCTGCGCCAGGGCAAAACCGGCCAGGAGGCGCTGGATGGCGCGCTTGCTGGCAGTTCATTGCCGCAAGCGGAAAAAAACCTTGCCAGCGAATTGTTTTATGGCGTGTGCAGAAACAGGATCCGCCTGGATTATATTGCAAACAAGTTTTTGGCCAAACCGGCCTCCCTTCCAGCGGCCATGCAGGATATTCTGAATATCGCGCTTTACAGCCTGCTCTTTCAGCAAAAAATACCGGCATACGCAGCCATAAACAGCGCGGTGGAACAAGTCTCGCAAAGCTATGGCAAATTGTCCGCCGTGGCCAACGGATTCCTGCGCAATGCGCAAAGGCGCAAGGACGAGATTGAAAATCCGGCCTGGTATGAAAACGGCACATTTGCCGGGCAGGCCATCTATTACAGCATACCTTTGCTGGTTGCCGAACTCTGGCAAAGCGCTTATGGCCTTGAAAACGCCATGAATTTGCTGCAAAGGAGCAACAAACGCCCCTGGAGCGGCCTTTTGCCTGGCCCTGCGGCTTCGAAAGATGTGTTGCTGCAACTGGAAAAGGCTTGCGACGCAAGGCTGGACAATGGCTTTTGCTTTGCTCCCGGATGTTTGCCGGAAAACACCCTGGCCTTGCGCAATGCCGGGCAGGTTTTTTCACAGGCCCCGGCTTCCTGGCATATTTTGCATGAACTCGGACTTGATAAATGGCAGGAGCCTGTTTGGGATTGCTGCGCAGGCTTTGGCGGCAAAACCCTGGCCCTTTTGCGCGCTGGGGTCAATGTGGAATTGTGCAGCGATGTTTCGGAAAAAAGGCTTTCCGCGCTTGCCAAAAATTGCGAGAAATTTGGCGTGCGGGTTCCCGGAATTATGCTGGCAGACGCGGCCAGGAATTCCACAAGCTGGGACGGCAATATCGTGCTGGATGTTCCCTGCAGCGGCCTGGGCGTGCTTGGGCGCCGGCCGGATATTGTCGCAGACATGGCAAAATTCGCTGAACTGCGCAAGCTGCAAGGCTCAATCCTGGCAGGCATGGCCGCGAAATTGCAGCCCGGCAGAAAACTGGCCTATATCACCTGCACGCTCAACCCTGTGGAGAACGAGCTTGCCGCGCGTGAATTCCTGGCTGAAAACAGCAATTTTTCGCTTTGTGCCGAATGGCAGACGCCGCACGAGCATCTCTGGCTTGACGGGATGTACGGGGTTGTTTTGGAACGCAAAAGCTAAAAGGGGGCCATAAGGCCCCCGGACTGCCCGCCATGCAAATGCTTGCGGGCAGGGGATGGCGGGAAAACATCCTCTCCAAAAACATTTGCGCAACCGTAATTTCAGCAGCGGACAAGCTGCGGCTTCATTGTGTCAATGCCCGGGAATGCCCGCCAGATATGTTGAAAATGCAGAAATTTTCCGTCAGTATCTGACACTAACCCGCTGCCTCCATTGCGTTCAATTCGGCTTCCAGGGCCGCAATCTGGGCATTGAGGGCGGAAACCTTGCTCATCGAGCCTTCATCAATGGAGCCTGTTTTGGCCATCCCGGAAGTCAGCGAGGCAAGCTGGCTCTTGAGGGACTGGATCTGGTTTTTGATCTGTTGCACCCTGTCGGAGGAAGAGGAGGAAGAACCGCCCGCGCCCTGCGCGCCGCTGCCCTGGGGTCCGCCTTCTCCTGCTGAATCCTCACCGGCTGTTTCGCCTTGATCCTCTTTGGTTTCGCTATTGGCAGAGGATGTTGCAGGCCTGTCGTATTTATGGATGGCTTCCGAGAAAAGCCTGCGGGCCTCGCTGGAAATTTCAACCGTGTCGCCCTGATTGTCGGAAGAGATCAGGGAAGTGGAATTCGAGTTGGATTCAACGGATGATATGGCGCCAAGATCCCAAAGATTCTGACTCTGATAGGCGGAATTGATCTGCATTTCTGATTCTCCAAATTTGCTGTTTATGCAATAGATTGCAAAAAGGGAAGAAATTTCCCGATTTTATTTGTTTTGTCCTGTAAGTAGCAGATTCCATGCCAGCCGCTTTACATGGCCATTGGCTTGTGGCAAGTTGAACCAATGGGCCTTTTACCCGAATATATTCAATTTCCCGCCGCCAATTTGCTTTTCAGGCTTGAACATTGCGGCGAATATTCACAGGCCACGCAGCATGCCCGCAGAAGCGAGCGCTGTGTCATGGCCGAGGATGGCTCCAGGCGATTATGCCTTTTGCAAACTGGCGCGGAATTGCGTGTTTTTGGCCCTGAACGAGGTTCGGCCCTGCATATTTTGCTGCTGCAGTCTTTTGCCAAATTGCTTGCCGGGGAAATATTGCCAGCCCGGCTGCGTGAAATGGGGCAGAAACTCGGTGCTGGCGATTTTGCCGTGCGAATTGGCGACCAGCGCAGACGTTGGGGCAGCTGTTCCAGACGCGACAGGCAAATGCCCAAAATTTGCCTTAATTGGCGCGGATTGCTGCTTGCGCCCATATTGCTTGATCAGCTTTGCCTGCACGAGCTTTGTCATCTTGTGGAAATGAACCATTCTCCAGCTTTCCATGCCCTGCTTGCGGCCCATAATCCGCTTGAGCGCCAGCATGAGCGCGAACTTGGCCTGGCCTGGAAAAATTTGCCGCCCTGGGCGGTTCATCATAGCCATTTTGCTGCCGGAAGGACCAGATAATGAAACTTGACCCCGCTGCCTGCCAGAAGCTTCTGGCCCAGAGTTCACCAATGCGTATTTACGGCAAGGTCAACAAGGTTGTTGGCCTTGTGGCCCAGGGGGGGGGCCTGCGCGCCCCGCTTGGCGCTGTTTGCCACATGCTGCCAGAAGACGAAAGCGAGGGAATTGCGGCAGAAGTTGTGGGTTTTGCGGACAATAACCTGCTTTTCATGCCCTACGGCGATATGCGCGGCATCAGACCGGGAAGCCTGATTCGCAATACCAGCCTGCCGCCCGTTTTTCCCGTGGGTCCGCATCTTCTGGGACGCGCCCTTGACGCCTTTGGCTCGCCGCTTGATGCCGGGCCGCCAATCAGCGCGGAAATCTACACATCGCCCTTGCCGCAAAACCAGAATGCGGCCGCGGATTTTCAGCGGCAGCACGAACTCCAGGCGCAATTTGTGCCGCAATGGGCCCACAAGGCCATGGAAACCTGGCAGCCTGGCCTGGCGCCGCTTTACGCCGATCCGCCCAGCCCCCTGATGAGGCCGCGCATTACAGATATTCTTGATGTGGGCGTGCGTTGCATCAACAGCCTGATCACACTTGGCAAGGGCCAGCGCGTGGGCATCATGGCCGGGTCCGGGGTGGGCAAATCCACCTTGATGGGCATGATGGCACGCTATACCAAGGCCGATGTCAACGTCATTGCCCTGATTGGTGAACGTGGCAGGGAAGTTGTGGAATTCATGGAACGCGATCTTGGCCCGGAAGGCATGGCCCGCTCGGTCCTGGTTATCGCAACTTCTGATCAGTCGCCACTTGTGCGTATGCGCGCGGCATACGCGGCGACAGCTGCAGCTGAATATTTTCGCGACAAGGGCATGGACGTGCTTTTGATGATGGATTCGGTTACGCGTTTCGCCATGGCTGCCCGGGAAGTTGGCCTGGCCGTTGGCGAGCCGCCAACCACCAAGGGCTATACGCCTTCTGTTTTCGCGCACCTGCCCAAGCTTCTGGAAAGGGCGGGACGCTCCGCAAAGGGCACGATTACGGGAATTTACACCGTGCTTGTCGATGGCGATGATTTCAATGAGCCAATAGCGGATTCCGTGCGTTCCATTCTGGATGGGCATATTGTGCTGACGCGCGATCTTGCCGACCAGGGGCACTTTCCCGCTATTGACGTTCTGCGTTCGATTTCCCGTTTGCGCAGCGACATCTGCCCGCGGGAAGATATTGTGGCCGGGCGTGTTGTTACGCGCAGGATGAGCACATTCCGGCGCGTGGAGGATATGGTCAATATTGGCGCATACCAGAGAGGCTCAAATCCCGAGATTGACGAGGCAATTGGCGCAATGCCCAAAATAAATGCCTTTTTATGCCAGGATGTGAGCGACCCGCAAAACCTGGAGCAATCAATGAGCCAGCTGCGCGCCCTTGCAGGCACGGGAGATGAAAAGGAGGGCGGTAAGAAGGGAATACCGCTGGTCGCGCAACTCTAAATCCTGATTAATCCCCATAACCGGCTGGATGCAGTCTGTGCCAATCCCAGGCGGAGGCGATCATGTCTTCAAGGCTTTTTTGCGATTGCCAGCCAAGCTCGTCATGGGCTTTTTTTGAGGAAGCAATCAGCATTGGTGGATCGCCCGGCCGCCGCGCTTCATGCCTGACGGGAAAATCGCGGCCTGTAACCTTGCGGACGACATCGATCATTTCCCTTACGGAATAGCCCTGGCCATTGCCCAAATTGCAAACCAGGCTTTCGGCGCCATTTTCAAGATGATTCAGTGCGCGTTCATGCGCATCGGCCAGATCGGTTACATCCAGGTAATCGCGAATGCAGGTGCCGTCGCGCGTTGGATAGTCCTCGCCATAAATGGCGATATGGGGACGGTTGCCGAGCGCTGTTTGCAGGATAAGGGGCAGAAGATGGCTTTCCGGCCTGTGGTCTTCCCCTATTTCGCCTCCCGGCCAGGCGCCGGCCACATTAAAATAGCGCAGGATCACATAGCGCATACCATGGGCAAGGGCTGTCCAGCGCATCATTTTTTCCATCATCAGCTTGCTTTCGCCGTAAGGGTTTGTTGGCAAAAGCGGCGCATCCTCCTCTATGGGCATTTTTTCGGCTTTTCCATAAACGGCTGCGGAAGATGAAAAGACAATTTTGTCCACCTCGTGGCGAACCATGGCGGCAAGCAGGCTTTGCATTCCAAGGACATTGTTGTTGAAGTAGTCCAGAGGCTTAACCATGCTTTCAGCCACGAGGGAACTGGCGGCAAAATGCAGGACGCTGTCAATCCGGTGATTGGCGAATATCTTGTCAAGATCCGCGGGATTGCGGATATCGCCCTTGTAAAAAGGTACTTCGCGGGGAACGGCCTGGCGATGGCCGGTCAGCAGATTGTCTATCACAACAGCTTCACGACCATTTTCAAGAAGGGTTTTCACATTGTGCGAACCTATATAACCCGCGCCGCCCGGAACCAGAATGGCCATAACAACCCCCGAAAAGGCAGCCGCCCACGGGGACGGCCGCCTGCCAGCTTACTTCAGTTGTGAAAGCAGTTTTTCGCGAATGGAATCGATTGTGCCGGCTCCGTCAAGCTCGATGTATTTGGTCTTGCCTTCGTCGGCCAGTTTGTGAAAATAACCGGCAGCTGCCAGTGTGCCATTTTTTTCATCATAATAGATGTCATGCCGTTTGGAAATTGCGGCTTCGTCCTGGTCGTCGCTCCTGGTGGAGAGATCGCCGCCACAGACCCGGCATTTGTCGCCAGAGGGCTTGATGGCATCTATGTTGACGTTGTTCGGGTGGTTATTGTTGGTCTTGCAGATGCGCCGGCCCATGATCCTGTCTTTGGCTATCTGGCGCGGAAGCTTGATTTCCACAACGTAATCAAGCTTGATGCCGTCTTTCTGCAGGGCTTCCCACAGTTTTTCGGCCTGGGCCATATTGCGGGGAAAACCATCGAGCAGCCAGCCGTTCTTGCCCTTTGTTTTCAGGGTTTCCAGAACCATGGGTATGGTAATGTCGTCCGGAACAAGGTCGCCCTTGTCGATATAGCTTTTGGCTTTTTTGCCAAGCTCCGTGCCACCGCCAATGTGTTCACGGAAAATTGCGCCCGATTCGATATGCGCGAGGCTGCCGAATTTCTGTTTTATCAGTTCGCCTTGCGTGCCTTTGCCGCTGCCGTTGGGGCCAAAGATAATAATGTTCATGAACGCCTCCTCCTGTTTGTTTATTTTGCCTGATTATAATGAGGCGGCGGGTCGTTGGCCGGTCCTTCGCTTGTCAGTTCATCACGCAAGCCGGCCAGCTGCTTGCGCAATTCTTCCAGCTGTTTCGCCAGCTTATCAATTTGGGCCTGCTGCGACAAAAGAGCCTGGTTCATTTCCTCAAGACGCTTTTCCTGAAAAAATCCGTTCTCTTCGAGCTTGACCAGCCGCAAATCCACCATGCTCATAAATATAATCCCAAATTACAATGGTTAAAAATCCGCAGGCGGCCTTACCAGCGGCAAATCGTTGGAATCCGGCGGCGGTATCATGGGATCGCCAGGGATGTTGTTCATTGGCGCGCCTTCTCGCATTTTTGCCGGCTGCATGCCCCTGGCATGGCCCTCGATAAATTCGTACCATTCCGCGCGCTCAATGCCGCTATCGCCATTTTTATCTATGACAACAAAAGCTTTTTCGTTCATGTTGGGAAAGGCCGTGCGGAATTCTTCCAGAACAACCTTGCCGTCATTGTCCTTGTCCATTTGTTCAAATGTTGTGGAGCCGGCGGCTTTGCCCTGTTTTGCCGGCATTGCGCAGGCTGGCAAAGCCGTGAAAGCGGCCAGGATAAATGGCAGCCAAATTTTGGAAATGCCCTGCAAGGCTGATTTTCTGGACATATCTACAAGCTCCTTTTTGGCCAGTAATTTTTATGCGAAAATGTTGCATAATTCCTTGTTTTCAATATGTCATCCACCAGAATTTGTCAAAAATCCCGGCAAATTCATCAATACAGGCTTGCATTAGCCTTGACGGACTCTTATGCTCCTGTTTAATCCAACTGAACAAATAAGAATACTATTCCGCCGCATTGAGCGGCAATCCAAAAAGCCAGAATTGCGAGGGTGCCGGATGATAGTGGTAACTGGAGGCGCGGGCTTTATCGGGAGCGCCCTGTTGTGGCAGTTGAACAGTCTTGGCAGGGACGACATTCTTGTTGTCGATAATCTTGCCGACAGTTCCAAATGGCAAAACCTGGTCAAGCGCAAATACGCGGATTATATGCACAGGGATCGCTTTATTGATCTTGCGCGCGAAAATGCCCTGCCCTTCGATATATCCGCCATTGTCCATCTTGGCGCCTGCTCTTCGACCACGGAAAGCGATGCCGACTTTCTTATGGAAAACAATTTCCATTACAGTCGTGATTTGTGCTGCTTTGCCCTTGAAAAGGGCGCAAGATTTATCAATGCAAGCTCGGCCGCAACATACGGCGACGGAAGTTCTGGTTTTTCCGACAAGCTTGAGGTTTTGCCCGAACTTCGTCCCTTGAACATGTACGGTTATTCCAAGCAGCTTATGGATTTGTGGCTCTTGCGGGAAAACTTGCTTGAAAGCGTTGCCAGCCTCAAATTTTTTAATGTTTATGGCCCAAATGAATACCACAAAGGTGCAATGCAAAGCGTGATTGCCAAGGCCTTTGAGCAAATCGGCAAAACTGGGCGGCTAGGGCTTTTCGCCTCCAATGATCCGGCCATAGCGGATGGATGCCAGAAACGCGATTTTGTTTATGTGAAAGACTGCGTGCGCCTGATTGCCTGGCTTCTGGATAATCCGCAAGCAAATGGCATCCTGAATGTGGGCACTGGCATGGCGCGCACTTTCAAAAGCCTGGGGGAAGCCGTATTTGCTGCAATGGGTCGGCCATGCGCGATTGATTATGTGCCCATGCCGGCCGAACTTGAAGACAAGTATCAAAATTATACCTGCGCTGACATTGCCCGCCTGGTCTCTGCTGGCTATCCGCATCCTTTTACCACCCTTGAGGCAGGAGTGAGGGATTATGTGCAAAATTACCTGAGCGCAAAAGATATTTATCTGTAAAAGACGGCCATAAATCTAAATTTCGGTAGCCAACTGCCGTTAAGCAAACAAGAGTAAAATTTTGTGACAACTAATTTTTCTGCGCTATTTCGCCATTGCAGGGGAGGAGCATAATGACTCTAGGCAAAAAAATCGGCGGCGGATTTTGCATCATTCTCTTTCTGACCTTGATTTTGGGCTTTATGGCCTTTCGGGCAATGAGCTCAGGCAGCGAAGTGTCCGATACAATATCCGGGGATCGAGTGCCAAGGATGGTGGCGTATTCCAAATTGCAGAACAATCTGCTTCTGGGAGCATACTATACCAGAATTTTCTTTTTGGGCCGGGATGGACGAGACTTGCCCAAAGCGATGGATTATCTTGAAAATCTCAAGAAAAATCTTGTCCAGCTAAATGATATCAACAAAAAGAATTTCTACCAGAATACCCATAATTTTATTGAGCAGATGGGCAAGGACGTCAATCAGTATGAAGAAATGATCCGAAAGGGCAAATTTGTGCTTGATGACGTGCAGCAAATAACCGCCGAAATGATCAAGACCGGCAACGAGGCGGAAAATATGCTTGGCAATCTGATTAAAACAATGAGTCAGACACAGCGGGCCTTTCTGAATAGCGGAGATTATAACTCTGTTGGGAAATATTCCCAGAATATGGCTGATACCGCCTTCATTCAGGAACGGGTTGGAAACATTCTCGAAGAATTGCTTATTGCCGAGCGCAATTCCGACATGCAGGAATTTTCGAAAACACGCGATAAATTGCCGGGCATTGCAGCCGACTTCAAGAAAATTTTGCCGAATCTTGCTCGTCAGGAATGCCGCGACATGTTTAACGAAACCATGAGGATTTACGAAAATTTCTCAAATAACGCGGAAAAATTGGCGCTTCTGCAGGAAGAATATGGCAAACAGGCCAAGGCAAGGATAGACTTCTTCTATAAAATGCTTGAGGAATCGGTTCAGATGGCCGAATTGACGACCCAAAATGCCACGAAACTGGTAAACGAAGCATCGTCATCCCTTTCAAATGCAACCAATGTAGTGCTGATATTGAATCTGGCCGTTCTTCTGTTAGGCATTATCGTTGCCGTTTTCATTACCCGCATGATTGTCAAGCCCCTTTCCGAGACGCAGCAATTTGCCGAAGCAGTGGCGGATGGCGACATGAGTCTTGAACTTGATGTTCGTACCACAGATGAAACCGGCAAGCTGGCGGATGCCCTGCGCTCGATGGTAAGCTCCCTCAAGAGCAATATAACCGAAGCCCAGCAAAAATCGGAACAGGCCCAGCAGGCAACCGTGGAAGCGCAGAAAGCCATGGCCAGCGCGGAAGAAGCAGCCCGCAGGGCCGAGAGCGCCAAGCGCGATGGTATGCTTGCAGCTGCCAACCAGCTTGAAGGAATGGTTGAAATCATCAGCTCCGCTTCAACTGAGCTTTCGGCCCAGATCGAGCAGTCCGATCGCGGCGCTGCGGAATCCGCCCAGCGCCTGCAGGAAGCTGCGACTGCCATGAACGAGATGAATGCCACGGTTCAGGAAGTTGCCCGCAATGCCGGTTCGGCCTCCACCGCTTCTTCCGACACCAAGCAAAAAGCCGAAGCCGGCGAACATGTCGTGCAGCAGGTTGTGCAGAGCATCAGCGAAGTGCATCAGGTCTCCCTGCAGCTCAAGGACGATATGGCCCAGCTTAATGAACGCGCGCAGGATATTAATCGGATCATGGGCGTGATCAGCGACATTGCCGACCAGACAAACCTGCTTGCCCTGAACGCGGCCATTGAAGCGGCCCGCGCGGGTGAGGCCGGACGCGGATTTGCGGTTGTTGCCGATGAAGTGCGCAAACTGGCTGAAAAGACAATGACATCGACCCTTGATGTAAGCAATGCAATCCGCGCCATTCAGGAAAGCACGGACAAGAGCATGGGCGCTGTTGACAATGCAGTCCAGCGTATCAGCGAAGCAACCGAACTTGCCAACCAGTCTGGAGTAGCCCTTGAGGAAATCGTGGCAACGGTTGAGTCAACTTCCGATCAGGTTCAGGCAATTGCCGCGGCCAGTGAGGAACAATCCGCAGCCAGCGAGGAAATCAACCGTTCCATTACGGAAGTCAACGATATGTCCAGGCTTACAGCCGAGGCCATGGCCGAAGCCAATCAGGCAGTCGCGGACCTTGCAAACCAGGCCCACAAGCTGACAGGACTTATCCAGGAAATGAAGAATTCATAACAATTACATATCAGCAAGAATCAAAAGGCGTGCCCATCCGGGCACGCCTTTTGATTCTTGCTGTCATTTTTTCGCCACATACAGGGCATAAGCCCGTGCAACAGCGGAATTCGGATCCATATTTTCAAGATATGTTCCATGTAAAACATTTTCGGGCTGCTTTTCCTGGCTTTGCACCGCTTCTGGTCCAATCTGGCGAGCCGGCAAACCGTCCCTGGCTTTTTGGCCAAACATCAGGCTGATGCGCACATCCTCAAAATACTCATTGCCCAGCCAGACGTTCACCTTTTCCCTTATTTCATCTTTTTGAAATTGAATTTCCTGCATGGCCAGGGCATCTTCGGCGCCAACAAGCAGGTGATTCTTTTCAGTTCCCAGGGGAAATGCCATTGAAGCCAGATCTTCGCCCAAAATCTCACTCCAGCTTTGCCAGAGACTTGCAAGTTTGGCTTTTTGGGGATCTCCCCCCATGGCCGCAAGCAGTCCTGTAATTGCTTCCTGCAAATTATCCGACCGATATCTCGCGGATTTAAGATATCTCAAATATCTTTGTCTCTTTCTTGACATAAAAATTGAATATTCCCCCTTTCTGCAAGTTTTTCAATCCAGCATGGCAGCTGCTTGACCATATCAGGAAATACGCATACATATAAGGCCAACTTGATATAGGTGAAAAAATGGGATTATTATTTTTCAAGGCTCTTGCAGATGAAACTCGTTTGAGACTTGCAAATATTTTGCTTCATTACGAACTATCCGTCAATGAGCTTGTGCAGATACTCAATATGGGACAATCCCGCGTTTCCCGGCATTTGAAAATCCTTTCGGAAGCCGGATTGTTGCTTTCGCGCAGGGATGGCCTCTGGGTATTTTATCAATCCCCCAAAACTGGTCGTGCAAGGGAATTCCTCGATGCAGCTCTACCCTTCGTTACACCTTCCCAAATTTTTTCAAGTGATCTGGAGATGGCTGCCAGGGTAATTGAGGAACGTGTAAATAGAACAAGGCAATTTTTCAATGGCGTGGCAGAGCACTGGGATGAATTGAACAGGGAAGTGCTGGGAGATTTTGACCTTTCGAGCGCCGTTATCAATGCCCTGCCACAACCCTGTGGCACAGCTGTTGACCTTGGTTGCGGAACAGGCGGCGTATTGAAAGCACTGCTGGAAAAATCCCAAATGATTATTGGGGTTGATGGTTCCGCAAAAATGCTTGAACTTTGCAAACGCAGATTTGAGGCCGACAAATTGACAGATGATGTTGTAAGCTTGCGCATAGGGGAATTGAGGCATTTGCCACTTGCCGATAAAGAAGCCGACTTTGCCTGTCTAAATCTTGTTCTTCATCATTTACCTAGCCCGGCCAACAGTTTGGCCGAAGTATTCCGAATTATGGCACCGAATGGAATTCTCTTTTTAAGCGAATTCAAGCGGCATAATGATGAGACGATGCGCAATCGTTATGGTGACCAATGGCTTGGATTTGAAGAAATGGAACTCCAGGGTTTTTTGAAGCTTGCAGGCTTTACCTTGCTTGGTATTCATGAACAGCCTGTAAGGAACAATCACAAATTATTCTTGATCACGGCAAGGGCTTGATTTTGTACCAAAGTGCGGGAAAAATCCGCACCAACATCCATTATTGAACAGGAGAGTATATGACAAGGGAACTAGATCTTGATTTGCCTTACAAGGTTGCCGCCATTGATTTGGCGGAATTTGGCCGCAAGGAAATGCAGTTGTCCGAAAAGGAAATGCCCGGTCTTATGGAATGCATACGCAAATATGGTTCTGAAAAGCCCCTTGCCGGCAAAAAAATTACTGGTTCGCTGCACATGACCATCCAGACAGCAATGCTGATCAAGACATTGCACGCTCTTGGCGCTGACATCCGCTGGGCCTCCTGCAATATTTTCTCCACCCAGGATCATGCGGCAGCCGCCATAGCCGATATGGGTCTTGCAGCGGTTTTTGCCTGGAAAGGTGAAAGCCTGGAAGATTATTGGTGGTGCACCGAAATGGCCCTGACCTGGCCGGATGGCTCTGGGCCGGACATGATCGTTGATGATGGCGGCGATGCCACATTGATGATTCATATGGGTGTGGATGCAGAAAATGATCAATCCATTCTGGAGCAAAAAACAGACAATCATGAACTGCAGTGCATACTTGATCGCCTGGCCCTGCGATTCAAAAAAGAACCCCGACACTGGCAAAAAGTTGCCTCGGCCATGCGTGGCGTAAGCGAAGAAACCACTACGGGCGTGCACAGGCTTTACCAGCTCGAAAAAGAAGGCAAGCTCCTGTTCCCTGCCATCAACGTCAATGATTCGGTTACAAAATCAAAATTCGACAATCTCTATGGCTGCAGGGAATCCCTGGCAGATGGCATTAAACGCGCAACCGATGTAATGGTGGCTGGCAAGGCGGTTGTAATCTGCGGCTATGGTGATGTGGGCAAGGGATGCGCGCAGTCCATGCGCGGCCTTGGAGCAAGAGTCCTCATAACAGAAATTGATCCAATCTGCGCGCTGCAAGCCGCAATGGAGGGCTATGAAGTTGTAACCATGGAAGACGCGGCCCCCATTGGCGATATCTTTGTTACAGCAACCGGCAATTACCACGTTATTACCGGCAAGCACCTTGAGCAGATGAAAGACGAGGCCATTGTCTGCAATATCGGGCATTTTGATAATGAAATTGACATGGCGTATCTGGAAAGAACACCAGGGGTAAGCAAAATCAATATCAAGCCCCAGGTAGATAAATGGAATCTGAAATCCGGCAAAAGCATAATCGTGCTCGCCGAAGGGCGCCTGGTCAATCTGGGCTGCGCTACCGGTCATGCCAGCTTTGTCATGTCAAACAGCTTTACAAACCAGACCCTGGCGCAGATCAAGTTGGCGAAGGAAAGCCTGGAAAACAGGGTCTATACACTGCCCAAAAAACTTGATGAAGAAGTAGCCAGATTGCATTTGGCACGTCTGGGCGCAAAGCTCACCAAGCTTAGCCCGGAACAGGCTGCCTATATAGGCGTGGAAGTTGATGGGCCCTACAAGGGTGAAATGTACCGCTATTGATTTGGGCGGACATTTATATGTGGTAAAATCCCAAGCAAGGGGTTGCTAATGCAACCCCTTGCTTTTGAGAAAGAAAATTTGGGAGAGGCAGCTTTCCTACTCCTCCAGCCAATCATCATCCTCAAGGACATTATACCCGCGTACAACAAGGTATTTTATCCCGTCGGATTCTTCCAGCAGGCCCGTTGCTTCAACGGGAACATTCACCTCATCATCCAGGTCAACGCCAGCGCCTCTCGGCAAAACCCGGTATTCTTCGTTATCCTGAATAATGGCGACACTCGCCTGCCTTGGATCTACATCGCGCGGCAATACAGTTACATAGCCTTTGATCGTTATGGGACTACTGCTCATTTGAAACTGCCTTTACAAGGTAATTTCTTTGGCTATAGCCTCTTTTACCACAGCTTGCAATAGTTTTACGTAATTCCCACAATAATTTTCTTTACAAATTTAAATATTTCCCCATTGAGATATTTCCCCAAATATTTTTAACTCAAGTTTGCGTGATTTATTCCGTTAAAGTTTTTTAACAGTTTGCGAATAAATATTTTAAAATAAAATAAATAAAAGTTCACCCTAATGACGACGATCTCAATATATTGCAGGCATATACTTAACTTTTTTATTCTTGTGTGCATTAGCCTTGTTCTGACCGCGTGCGGATTTTTTTCCTCATCTCCCCTTCCCCCCCCGCTTCCCGCAAAAGCCCATAAGGTGGTCAAAACAGCCTATACCCAGATTGGCAAACAATACCGGCTTGGAGGTTCTTCCCCCACTAGCGGATTTGATTGTTCTGGCCTTATTTGGTGGGCCTACAAACAACATGGAATTAAAGTGCCCCGCATAACAAGCGACCAGGCAAAAATTGGCAAATCAATTCCCCGTAAAAAAATGCGCTCTGGTGACATAATGGTTTTCAGGACAGCTTCTGGACCGCGTGGGCTGCATACAGGCATCTACGCAGGCTCACGGTCCTTCATACACAGCCCTCGGTCTGGCAAAAAGGTTTGCATGGAGTGTATTGATAATTCTTATTGGAAAAAGAATCTGATTGCAATCAGGCGTGTCACAAAATAAGTTGAATGTCCCAGGTATCTTGACAAAAAACCTCGCCATGTTGGCGAGGTTTTCATCTCATGATGCTCTTGGTGTAGCTTGGCGCGATTCTGGCTTTCAAAATAATAATTAATGTTGCACAGGATTGTTTTTTGCCATTTCGATCGCGTTCCTGAAAAGTTCGGGTGGCAAAGCTCCTCTCACAACAAGATTATTTACTAGGAAATATGGCGTTCCCTCTACACCGAGTTTTTGAGCATCTTCCTGATCCTCTGTCATGATTTCTTTTACTTTTTTGCCTTTGACGTCTTTTTCAAGCTTCTTCATGTCAAGGTCAAGTTCTTTGGCAGTTTTTTTGATGAACGGTTCACCATCCGCCAACAAATTTTCGCGATGAGCAAACATTTTTTTGTAAAATTCCCAGGCCTTATTTTCATCCTGTTGGGCTATGGCGATAAAATATGCAGAGGCAATGCCGCCAGGCCCTTTTTCATCCAAAGGCATATGTTTGAACGTTAGATTGATTTCATTTGGAAATTCATTGAGTAATTTATCGACAGTCTTGCTGGCTTGTTCACAAAAATGGCATGTAAAATCGGAAAAGGCCACCATCTTGATTTTTGCATCTTTTGGTCCCAATACAGGTCTGCCGTCAAGCCTGACCTGCCTGGGTTTTTTCATGTCTTCTTTCCATTGTGCCTCAAGGTTATGTTTTCTCCGCAAATTGGAACCTTGTTGGGCAATATCCAGGACTGCTTCACTGTTTTTTCTCAGAATATCCAAAATCAAGTCTGGTCTTTCCTGCAATACCTTTTCAATTGCATTGGTCAACGTTTCATTCGAAATTGTGGCTGCTTCCGTCCTTGGTGGAAGTAATAAACCTCCAACCAGGAGCAAGGCAGTTACGCCCAGGCAAATGTTTTGTTTCATGTTTTCTCCTTTTGATTACCTTGTTCCTACATTTTCTTGCCTGATTTTTCAACTCTTGCTTGACCAGTCCACAGGCATTTTTTACAAGTAACTTGTCCCCACTGATATTTGTAGTTGTTTCACATGAAACATTGGAGGTAAGATGGCACGAATTATTGCAGTCGCAAACCAGAAAGGTGGCGTTGGAAAAACCACAACTGCCATAAATCTGGGTGCATCATTGGCGGTAATGGAAAAAAAAGTATTGTTGGTCGATTGTGACCCCCAGGCAAATGGCACAAGTGGTTTGGGTTTGGCTGATGAAGAGGGTCGTGGGGAACTTTATACCGCGATCTATCAACCAGAGATTGTTCGCCAATGTATTGTCCAAAGTCGTGCGCCTTTTCTCGATGTATTGCCTTCCAGCTCCAACCTTGTTGGGGTGGAACTTGAGCTTGTGGACAAGATGGCCAGAGAATTCTATCTGGCGGATTGCCTTTCCAAAGTGGAAGATGAATATGAATTCATAATTATCGATTGTCCTCCTTCATTGGGCTTGCTTACACTAAATGCCCTATGCGCTGCAAAAGAATTGCTGATACCATTGCAATGTGAATTTTTTGCATTGGAAGGCATAGTCAAACTGCTGCAAACATACGAGCAGGTTAAGAAAAGATTGAATACTTCCCTGGATCTGCTGGGCATAGTCCTGACAATGTACGATGTGCGAAACAGGCTCACCAGAGAAGTAAAAAATGAAGTCAGGCGCTGTTTTCCCGATCATCTATTTGAAACGGTCATCCCCAGGAACGTGCGGCTTTCAGAGGCTCCGAGTCATGGAAAGTCCATTATCCATTATGATATAAAATCAAAGGGTGCCGAAGCCTATATAGAACTTGCAAAAGAAATTATAATCAAAAAGACAAACAGGCAAAAAGGGGGACCACTTCAATAGTTCATTCCTGAATTTCTGTGGCTACATGATCCTTGAAGTGCATTTGTTTTATAATTGCGCCACAGGTTATACAGTGAAAAACCAGCAAACCTCCAAAATTGGCATTGGCCAAAACAAAGGGCTTTTCAGGATCATTGCGCCAGTCAGAAGTTGAAGTATGGCATTTTGGGCATGCAAGAGAAGGAGAATATGGGTAAGAGAAATCCCAGTATTGTATAAATTGCTCAAATGCTTCCATGTCGTTTCCAACTGGTTCTGGAGAAGCTGAATTTCTGGTTTTGGACAACAAGGGTTTTAATTGGTTCCATAAATCCACGGATATTTGCACTGCCTTGAGGTTTCCATTTTTATCTGTCAGATAAAGGATATTTTGCTGCATGATTACTCTCCTCTGGATAATGGTGCAGTTAAAATAATAACTTTGTCAATAAAGGGGATGTCATGAGTATTAACAAGGGTTTGGGCAGAGGGCTGGACGCCCTGTTTAATGGCGCTGCCAAAAGTGCGGAAGATGTTGCTCCACAAAAGTTGCCAATCAATGAAATCATGCCAAATCCCGCCCAGCCCAGGAGATATTTTATTGATCAAAGTTTGCAGGAACTAGCGGACTCCATTCTTGCTCAGGGAATATTGCAGCCCATTCTTGTGCGTCCCATGGACGACGGCAAGTATCAGATTATAGCTGGCGAAAGGCGCTGGAGGGCGGCAAATCTGGCAGGTTTGAACGAGGTGCCGGTAATTGTGCGTTCCATGAACGATACGGAGGCGATGGCAGCAGCTCTTATTGAAAATTTGCAAAGAGAAGACCTCAACCCGATTGAAGAGGCGCGAGCTCTTGCATCATTAAGGGAAACTCTCGACATATCCCAGGACGAGCTTGCCTCACGACTTGGTAAAAGCAGGCCTGCAATAGCCAATGCCATAAGGCTTTTACAGTTGAGCCAGCAAGCGCAGGATGATGTGGCAAATGGAAAATTGTCGCCGGGACATGCGCGTTGCTTGTTGGGGATTGCCGATCAAAATATGGCCGATGCCTTGCGGATTAAAATCCTGGATACTTCGATGACAGTCAGGGAAGCGGAAAAGGCCGCAGCCAGTTTCAGGGACGATGGGCGTTTTCCCTGGGAAAAAACCGAGCCTCAAAATACGGGCATTGCAAAAACAAATTCAAATAATGAACGTGCGCCCAATGAAAGAATGAACAAATTGGAACAATTGCTTGCAAATAAAATTGGTTGCGCGGTCAGGATAAATGGAACAGAAAACCGGGGGAAAATAAGCTTGAGTTTCAAGAACACTTCCCAGCTCTGCGCAATTCTGGACAGCATGGGAATAGCCTTCGAAGAATTGAATTTGTGATGGCTGCGATCAGTGCTACTGCCCGGTATGCATTTGGGACTGCCATCTAGGATAATTTATCAATATTGCTTGAGCGCCAGGCAGCAAAGTCATTTTGTGCCCTTTTACTATAAAGCAGTTTACGTTCCTTTTTATGCGTTTTCCCTTCCAGCTCTGGCATAAGGCCAAAAGTTGCATTGGATGGTTGAAAAACTTTCACAGGTGTTTGCAAAAATTTCAGCAGCGAGCCCAAAGCGCTTGTTATGGGGGGCTTGGCCAATTCATGGCCCCTGGCTTGCGCCCCAAGCTGCAAACCCAGCCATAAACCGCAGGCGGCGGATTCAACATAACCCTCCACGCCGGTTATTTGTCCTGCAAGATAAACATTTGCCCTGCTTTTAAGCGACAAATCAGGGTTGAGCACTTTTGGCGCATTGATATAAGTATTGCGGTGCATACTGCCATAACGCATAAATTCCACATGGGCCAATCCAGGCACAAGACTGAAAATTCTTTTTTGTTCGGCTTGCAAAAGTTTTGTCTGGCAGCCTACAAGATTGCATGCATCTCCGTTGCGGTTTTCGGTTCTTAACTGGATAACGGCCCAGGGGCGATGCCCTGTGCGAGGATCAACAAGACCAACAGGTTTGAGTGGGCCAAAGGAAAGTGTTTTGGGCCCCCTTGCCGCTAGCGCCTCAATCGGCATGCAGCCTTCAAAATGAATCTCTTTTTCAAAATCATGAGCCGCCATGGTTTTGCCGGCAAGCAGGGCTTCATGAAAATTCATGTACTCGTCACGGTTCATGGGGCAGTTCAGATAATCACCCTCTTCATCCATATTATTCCGGCCATATCGCGATGCCCTGAAAACAATGGACATATCAAGGGATTGCGTCCAGACAATTGGCGCAATGGCATCATAAAAATAGCAATTCTCTCCTCCAGTATGCCTGGCAATGTCATTTGAAAGGTTTTCCGATGCCATTGGGCCGGCTGCGACAATTATTTTGTCAAAACCATCCAGAAATGAATCATCCAATCCTTCAATGCGTTTTTCAACCAGCTGAATATGCGGATTGTTCAAGATTTCATCGCTGATCTGAATGCTCAGTGCTTCGCGGTCAACAGCCAGGGCCTTGCCTGCGGGCACCTTGCAGCTATCGGCGGCGCGCATAAAGTAAGAACCCAGTGAACGCATTTCTTCCTTTAATAAGCCAATGGCTGAAGTCGATTCGTCAGAGCGCAGAGAATTGGAACATACCAGTTCGGCAAGATGCGGGCTTTTGTGGGCAGCGGAATAAAATAGAGGTTTTTGCTCAAAAAGAACTGCATCCAGACCTGCCCTTGCGAGGGTTAGCGCGCATTCACAGCCTGCAAGGCCCCCTCCTATGATCGCAATTTTGGCATTTGTCATTAAAATCTCCCAAATAATCGCAGTTTACAAAGCAATTTATTGACAGCCTTGGCGGTGATATTTAAAATTACTGCCATGTTTTTTGGCAAATATCAAATTCTGGTTTTCAGAGAAGGCAAAAGCGGCAGCAGAAGCGTGCGTTTTTCCGGTTTGGCTCTTCTGTTTTTCTTTTTGCTCTTTATAGGTCTTGTCGGCATAAATATCTGGCTTTGGGATAGCTGGATGACTTCCCGCCAAACAGGGCTTGAGCTTGCGGAAGCCAGGAAATCTCTGGATGACAACAAACGCCAGGCGCTGTCCCTGGCCGAACGCATAACCATCTTGAGCCAGGATTTGCTGCGTGTGCAGAAGTTTGATTCCAAACTGCGCACAATGATGAACATGGAAAAAGAACCGACGGAAGTGGAAAACGGCCCGGGTGATTTTTCCAGAACCTATCTTCCGCTCCATCGTCAGGAACTTGCCATGCGCAAAATGCAGGATTTCCTGACCAGCCTTTCGGAATCTACCCAACTCGAGGAAGTCCGGCAGCAGGACCTTTTGCAGGCACTGCGCAGAAAAAAAGATGTCCTGCCCGCCATGCCAACAATCTGGCCCGTCAATGGCTTTGTTTCTTCCAGCTTTGGCGGCCGCACCTCGCCTTTTGGCAGGGGCCATCAATTCCATAAAGGGCTGGACATAAGCAATCGCATAGGCACGCCAATTGTAGCCCCCGCGGACGGCACCATTACACTTGCCGCCCCCGATGGAGCCTACGGCAACAGCATCGAAGTAACACACGGCGGCGGCATTGTTACCAAGTTCGCCCATTTGCAGCGTTTTGCCGTCAAACCGGGCCAGTGGGTCAAACGCGGAGAAGTTATCGGCTATATTGGCATGACCGGCCGCACCACCGGCCCCCACCTTCATTACGAAGTGCGTCTCAACGGTGTGCCCGTGAATCCCATGCGCTATATTCTGGAATAAGGTAGGTAGGTCTCGACGCAAATGTTCTCTGCATGCGCATTGGGTTGCCCATCAATTTATAATTTGCATTGATAATTTGCATTGATCTTCCCAATCATCTTCCAGTTTGCCTTTCTGCGGATTGCCGCGCATCATTCAGTTGCTGCAAGAATAACATTATGTATTCTCGTGTGAGCCCTGCGCAAAATATTTTTCCCTCTTGCGCAATACCCCTCTTTGCCATATTCTAGCATTTTACAAAAGTTTTTCCAGGCTGGATTTGAAGGTCGAACCGTGTCATGGACGCAAGGAGGTAAACAATGGCCAAACTGGGGGAAATGTCCCTGATCATCAAATTGCTTGCGGGCCTCATCCTGGGCGCGCTTTTGGGTTTTGTGGTCAACGACGCCATCATGAATGTCGCTGTTTCCATTCGCCACATTCTTGGGCAAATCATCTTTTTCCTCGTGCCGCTGGTTATTGTCGGCTACATCACGCCAGCCATCATTCGTCTTGGTGAAAAAGCCAGCAAAATCCTGATATTCGCTGTTGCCCTTGCTTATTGCTCATCGGTTGGCGCGGCGCTCTTTTCCATGTTTTCGGGCTATGCCATCATTCCGCATCTTTCCATTGCCACAGAAACGGAAACGCTGCGCAAGCTGCCCGAAATGGTTTTCCGCCTCGACATTCCGCCGCTTTTCCCGGTAATGAGCGCCCTGATCACTACTCTTTTCCTTGGCCTCGCCATCGCCTGGACCAAAACCCGGACCCTGGCCAATCTGTTCATGGAATTTGAAAAAGTCATCAGCTGGCTTGTAATCCGTATCCTCATTCCCATCCTGCCCTTCTTTGTGGGCTTATGCTTCATGGGGCTGGCCTACGAAGGCTCGCTTACAAAGCACTTGCCAATCTTTGTAACCATGGTGGTTCTAGTCATCTGCGGCCAGTTTATCTGGCTTGCCGTGCTTTACGGCATCGGCGGCATAGTCTCCGGCAGGAATCCCTCCCGGGTGTTCCGCTTTTATGTGCCGGCTTATCTGACAGCCGTAGGCACAATGTCGAGCGCGGCCACCCTGCCCGTCGCACTTGAATGTGCGCGCAAGTCTCCCGTTCTCTCGCGCACAATGGTCGAGTTCATGGTGCCGCTGGGCGCAACGGTGCATCTTTGCGGTTCTGTCCTTACCGAAACATTTTTTGTCATGACCATCAGCCTGATCATGTACGGCACCCTGCCCAGTTTCGGCACGATGGTTCTTTTCTGCATTCTGCTCGGCATCTTTGCGGTTGGCGCCCCCGGCGTTCCAGGCGGCACGGTTGTGGCTTCTCTCGGCATAGTTACCGGCGTTCTTGGCTTTGATCAGGCCGGAGTCGGTTTGCTGATTGCCATATTCGCCCTGCAGGACAGCTTTGGAACTGCCTGCAATGTTACTGGCGACGGCGCCCTTACCCTTATTCTTGATGGCGTTTTCAACAGAAACGGCCAGCTTGGGCCAATGCAAAATTCTGGCGGGATAGAAGCATGAGCAAAAATGTTTTCATCACTCTTCTTAAAAGAGAAGTGGTGCCCGCCATTGGCTGTACGGAGCCAATTGCGGTCGCGCTTGCCGCAGCCACCGCTGCCAGGGCTCTGGGATATCAGGCAGAGAGTCTGGATGTGGCCGTGAGCGCAAATCTTCTCAAAAATGGCATGGGCGTGATTGTGCCTGGCTGCGGCGAGATGGGGCTGCATATCGCCGCGGCCGCTGGCGCTATAGGCGGCAAAAGCGAGCTTGGCCTTGAATGTTTGCGCGATATTGACGAGGACCTGGCCCAAAAGGCAAAAGCCATGGTAGCGGCAGACAAGGTCAATCTGCACCTGCCCGACAATGAGGATCTCCTGTATTGCAAGGTTATCGCTTCCGGCAACAGCCACACTGGCGCTGCCGAATTGAAGGATACCCATACCAATATCACCAGGATCTGGAAAGACGGCGCAATTATAAGCGAAAAAATAGAGGAAAAGACCGCGGAGGAAAAGCAAGAGGAATGGCCCCTTACCGTGGCCAAAATTTTCGAATTCGCAAATACAACTCCCCTTGAGGAAATCAGCTTCATCCTTGAGGCCGCAGCGATGAATCGCAAGGTGGCGGAAGAAGGCCTGCAAAGGCATTATGGCCTCTCGGTTGGCAGGAATATTGACGAACAGGTGCGCAAGAATATTCTTGCCGATGACATGCAGACCTTTGCGACCAGGCTGACCGCGGCAGCAGCCGATGCGCGCATGGCCGGCGTGCAGATGCCAGTCATGAGCAATTCCGGTTCGGGCAATCAGGGCATTACCTGCACAATGCCGGTTGTGGCCTGCGCCATCCGGCTCGACAAAAATGACGGGGAACTGGCACGCGCCCTGATTATGAGTCACCTGATCTCCATCCACATCAAGCACCATCTCGGCCGGCTTTCTGCCCATTGCGGCGCAATGGTCGCCGGCACTGCCTCAGCTTGCGGCATTGCCCATCTCATGGGCGGCGACCTGAACGTCATGGAGCGCACCATCCGCAACATGGTCGGCAACATTGCCGGCATGATTTGTGATGGCGCCAAGAGTTCCTGCGCCCTGAAAGTCGCCAGCGCGGTCGGCGCCGGCATCCAGTCCGCAATGTTGGCTCTGGAGGGGATTGCGGTGCCGGGCAATGAAGGTATAGTATCGGATGATATCGAAGCCTGCATTGCCAATCTTGGTGTGCTTGGCTCAACCGGCATGCGGGAAACAGACAAGGTCATCCTTGATATAATGCTGCACAAAAAACAGGCTTGATCCAATATGAATTCAACGCCAGAAGGCGAATTGACAACATCCCCGAATCTTGTGGTCAGGCTGCCATACTTGCGGGAAATGCCCGAGGGTTTTGATTGCCTGGCCAGCGGGATTCGGGGGCTTTGCCGCTTGTGGCCCGGTTTGCCGGATATGCCTGCCGGGGACTGGTTCTGCCCCGCTTGCCTTCCAATGGAGCCGAACCTTGCCAAAAAATATCTTGCGGATCTGGAATCTCTGGGCGCGGATGATCTTGCGACCGCCCAAAACCAGGCTCTCGCCACAGAAAATGCCCGGCTTGCAAACCAGCTTTGCGAAATGGACGAACTTGCCGGTTTCGAGAAAGACGGCATTTTTGCCAGAACCCGTAAAAATGAAGATCTCGTTCTTGCCCAGGCCCACAAAACCCTGCTCTGGATTTGGCTGGCCCAGACAAGGGCCTGCGAAATCGCCAGGCTGGCAGAAAATTTTGGCCAAAGCGCTGCCGCATTTTCGGATGTCCTCGCGGAAGGAGAAGAAATCACACCACCGGGATTGGATGGCGGAATTAGCCTTGACGAAAGCATTTTGCCTTCCTGGCAAACTGTTTTTCTGAATGCGGCCCTCTTTTTGCCGCAAGAAGCCGTAATTTTTGCGGAAGGCCCAATGCGCGCGGATTTGCTGGAAAGGGAAAATTTTCGGCCATCGCCGGAATTTGGCGAATCCATCTGTGAAGCCACTCTGCCTGTTCACCAGATTGCGGCAATCGCCGAACAACGTTTGCCAAAGGCATTATCCCGCCCTGTCCGGGTCATCGTCTTTAACTTGTTGCCCAATACAAAAAGAATGGAAGATATTGGATGAATCTTGAAGAACTTGAAAAAAATGGCCTGTGTGGCCTGGTATTTGACTGCGATGGCGTGATGATCGATTCCGCGGACGCAAACCGCAGGTTTTACGCCCTGGCCCTCGGGGCGCTGGGCTTGCCGCCAATGCGCAAGGATCAGGAAAAATTCGCATTTCAGGCCACTGCCAAACAGGCCCTTTTGTCGATGGTTCCAGAAGAATTGCACGATAAAATTGACGAAACGGTCAGGGACAAGGTCGATTATATTCGTGATGTGCTGCCCCACATCAGGCTGATGCCGGGCTTTGAAGAATTTATCGACTTTGCGCACAAAAAGGGCTTCAGGCTGGCAATAGATACCAACCGCACCAGGGAAGGCATCATGCGTGTTCTGGACTTTTTTGCTTTGCCGCCGTATTTTGACCAAATAATATGTTCTTCCAATTCCGAACCCAAGCCTTCGCCAGATGGCGCGGAGAAAATCTGCAAGGCCTGGTCGGCGCCGCCCAAGACCGTGCTTTTTGTGGGAGATAGTGAAAACGACCGCAAAACGGCTGTTGGCGCAGGCACCGTGTTTGCCGCTTTCGGCAACAGGGAATTGCGCGGTGATCTGGAAGTGCCGGATTTTGCCGCGTTCGGACAAATGCTGCAAAATGTGCCCGCGCTGCGTTGTTGAAAAAGCAGCGGCTGATAATGACGATAGACCGGCTTTACCCGGGGAGGGAGCATGGGAATACTGTTTTCCAACATTCTTGGCGCCGTGGCCATGGTTCTGAACATCCTGCTGGACACCTATTTCTGGATTGTCATTATAGCGGCCGCCCTGACCTGGATTCGGCCCGACCCGTACAATCCGATTGTGCGTGTTCTGCGTTCGCTGACCGAGCCCGTTTTCTACAGGGTGCGCAAATGGCTGCCCTTTACATACGCGGGGGGCATTGATTTTTCACCCGTTGTGGTAATTGTCGCCATCTGGCTGATAAACGGCATTGTGGTCAAGACTCTGGCCGATTTTGCCGCAAAGGTATAATAAATTTCTTCAATCTTCATAAAAACAAGGAGAAGGTCATGGACCAGCATGAAATTGATCTTCTGGAAAAGCACGCTCCGGAAGATCCCGAACTCAAGTCTCTCTGGGATGATCATCTGCTCTATGAAAAGCAGATTGAAAAGCTGGAAAGCAAAAGCTTCCGCACCCCACAGGAACAACAATCCCTCAAGCTGCTCAAAAAGCAGAAGCTGGAGGGCAAAACCAAGCTCATGGATATCCTCGATCGCCTGAAAAAAGAAGAACAAGGCAAATAATTTCAAAGGAAATAACCAAATGCAATGCACCGGCGCGTATATTCTGCTGGAATCCCTGAAAAGGGAAGGCGTTGATGTGCTGTTCGGCTATCCGGGCGGCGCTGTCATTGATATTTATGATGAAATGCCCAAGCATCCCGAAATTCGCCATATCCTTACCCGGCATGAGCAGGGGGCTGTTCATGCGGCGGACGGCTATGCGCGGGCATCGGGAAAAGCAGGGGCCTGCCTCGTAACTTCCGGTCCCGGAGCTACCAACACCGTAACAGGCATCGCGACCGCATACTGCGATTCCATCCCCCTCGTAGTCATTACAGGCCAGGTTCCAACTCCGCTAATCGGCAACGACGCCTTTCAGGAAGTGGATATTGTCGGCATTACGCGCCCGTGCACCAAGCACAATTTTCTGGTCAAGAATGTGGAAAAGCTGGCGCTGACCATTCGCCAGGCCTTTTTCCTCGCCCGTTCCGGCAGGCCGGGCCCTGTTCTTGTCGATGTGCCCAAGGATGTCATCCAGGCTGTAACGGAATTTGTCTGGCCAGAGGAAATTTCGATGCGCAGCTACAATCCGACATACAAGCCCAACATAAAACAGCTGCTCAAGGCTGTTGACGTGCTGGCCAGAAGCAAAAAGCCGGTCATCCTCTGCGGCGGCGGCGTCATTCTTTCCAATGCCTCAAACGATCTGCGCGAACTTGCCCGCAAGCTGGATATTCCCGTTGCCTCAACCCTCATGGGCCTCGGCAGTTTTCCCTCAAACGATCCCCTTTCGCTTGGAATGGTGGGCATGCACGGAACCTACGCGGCAAATCTGGCCATGAACCATGCGGATGTGCTTTTTTGCGTGGGCGCCCGCTTTGACGACAGGGTCACCGGCAAACTAAATGCCTTTGCCCCGAACGCCAAAATTGTGCATATCGATATCGACCCTACAAGCATCAGAAAAAATGTCGATGTTGATGTGCCCGTTGTGGGCGATTGCCGCGAAGCCCTCAAGGGCATTCTCGAAATCTGCCAAAACCGTTATGCGGATCAGGACTGGAAAAAGGATCATTCCACCTGGCTTGACGAAATCGGGGAATGGAAAAAAAGCCAGCCCCTTGGTTGGGAAGCGGGCGAAAAGATCAAGCCCCAGCAGGTCATCGAAGCCCTGCGCGACCTGACAAACGGCGAGGCTGTCGTGGCCACCGAAGTCGGCCAGCACCAGATGTGGGCCGCGCAGTTCTATTCTTTCAGGGAGCCCCGCACACTTCTCACCAGCGGCGGACTCGGCACCATGGGCTACGGTTTTCCGGCCGCCATCGGCGCCCAGCTCGCCCTGCCCGACAAAAAGGTCATAGTCGTGGCCGGCGACGGCTCAATCCAGATGAATATCCAGGAACTTGCCACAGCCGTTGCCAACAGGTTGCCAGTCAAGGTCGTCATTCTCAACAACGGACACCTCGGCATGGTTCGCCAATGGCAGGAGCTTTTCTACAAAGGCAACTACAGCCAGACAAATATGGAAGCCCAGCCGGATTTTGTGAAGCTTGCCGAAGCCTACGGCGCGGATGGCTATCGCATCGAAAAGCCGGAAGATCTCCTGCCCGTGCTCAAAAAAGCCCTCGATTCACCCAATCCGGCCTTTGTCGATGTGCGGGTGGAAAGGGAAGAAAATGTCTATCCTATCGTTCCGGCCGGCGCGGCCCTGGACGAAATGCTGCTGGTCTAGGGGGAGGGCGCGAAAATGAAAAGACATGTTCTTTCCGTGCTGGTTGAAAACGAACCTGGCGTGTTGTCCCGTGTGGCCGGCCTGTTTTCCGGCCGCGGCTTTAATATTGATTCCCTCAATGTCGCCCCAGCCCTTGAGGAAAATACCTCGCGCATGACGATTACAACATACGGCGACAGCATGATTCTCGAACAGATCATGAAACAGCTGCACAAGATTGTCTCCGTCATTAAGGTAATGGATTATTCGGAAGCGGATGTGCCGGCTGTGGAAAGGGAAATGATGTTCGTCAAGGTTCAGGCCGAAGGCCCGGCGCGCGATGAAATCTTGCGCGCTGTCGAAATTTTCCGCTGCCGCGTAGTCGATGTCAGCCATAATGAAATGACAATCGAGGCAACAGGCGATCACGAAAAAATCGAGGCCATCCTCGGACTGCTGCACAGATTTGGCATCAAGGAAATAGCCAGGACAGGCTCTGTTGCCATGCGCCGCTCCCGCAAGGAATATTAGCCGTTTTGTCCGCAACAGGATTTATGGCAGGCAAGGCCGCCGTCTGGCGGCTTTCGTAATTTGTGAAGCTATTTAAAATTTAAATAATTTTTAAATTAAAACTTGTTTTCACAAAGTACAAATTTCTTTTTCCCTGGAAGACATTAAGGTAGATTGTTTCATATTTGTCAATTTTTAAACAGGGTTATTGTTGACGATTCCCAATGCTCGCTGCGGGTCGCGACAAGCCCAAAGGTGGAGTTGGATGGAATGGGTTCAAAATTACGTAACCGTTGGCAATAGCGTCATCGGTTCGGCCTGCGTTGCGGCTATCCCGCTGCTGATACTTTTCTATATGCTTGCCGTGCGCAAATCCAAGGGCCATATCGCTGCAATAGCGGGCCTTGCCGGCGCATTGATTGTGGCCGTAACCGTGTGGGGAATGCCCATAAAGCTGGCCATAAGCTCAACATTGATGGGAGCCGCTTTCGGTCTCTTCCCCATTGTCTGGATTGTCGTAACGGCAGTCTGGGTTTACAACATGACCGTGGAATCGGGCGAATTTGAAATAATCAAGGATTCCCTTGCCCGCCTTACCGATGACCGGCGCCTCCAGGCCCTGCTTATCGCCTATTCCTTCAGTTGCTTCATCGAAGGTACGGCAGGTTTCGGCACCCCTGTGGCAATCGCCGCGGCCATGCTTGTTGGCCTTGGCTTTACGCCGCTCTGGGGCGCGGGCGTGGCCCTGATTGCCAATACTGCTCCTGTTGCTTTCGGCGCCATTGGCGTGCCCATCATCGTCGCCGCTTCCGTTTCTGGTCTGGACCAGATGGCCGTCAGCTCCATTGCCGGCCGCCAGCTTTCCCTGCTGGCCCTTATCGTGCCTTTCTGGGTCTGTATCACCATGTGCGGCTTCAAGCGCAGCATGGAGGTTTTGCCGGCAATTCTGGTTTCCGGCATTTGCTTTGCAGCCGTGGAATTTTTGCTTTCCAATTTTCATGGCCCCACCTTGCCCGATATCGGCTCGGCCATAGCTTCCATTGTCGGCCTGGTGCTTCTGCTCAAGGTCTGGCGCCCAAAGCAGACTTTCCGGTTCGAGGGCGAGGCGCCTGCCAGGCTGGAAGGGGAACCCTACCCGGCAGCCGCGGTTCTGCGCGCCTGGGGCCCCTACCTTGTGCTTGCCGTTTTCGTGTTCTTCTGGGGTCTGCCCGAATTCAAGAAGGTTCTCAACGGCATTTCCGGCGCCATCTTTACCTTTGGCTGGCCTGCCCTGGATGGCGAAATTTTCAAGACTGCGCCAATTGTCAGGGAAAATACGGTTTACGCGGCCAAATATACCTTCAACTGGCTCTCCGCAGGCGGCACGGCCATTTTCCTTTCCGGCCTGGTCTCCATACCCCTGATGCCCAAATATGGTTTCGGGCGTGGCATTGCCTGCTTCTTCCGCACAATTCGCCAGCTTGTGCTGCCCATCCTGACCATAGCCCTCATCCTGGGCCTGGCCTACCTGATGAACTATTCCGGCATGAGCGCCAGCCTCGGCCTCGCCTTTACCCTTACAGGCGGCTTCTTCCCCTTCTGCGCGCCTATTCTGGGCTGGCTTGGCGTTTTTCTTACCGGCTCCGACACATCATCCTGCGCCCTCTTTGGCGGCATGCAGCGTGATACCGCAATCGCTGTCGGCATGTCTCCCGAGCTGGCGGTCGCTTCCAACGCCTCCGGCGGCACAACGGCCAAGATGATTTCGCCCCAGTCCCTTTCCGTAGCCACGGCCGCGACGGGCATGGTCGGCGAAGAAGGCAATCTCTTCCGCTTCACTATCCTTCACTCAATAGGCATGACACTCCTGCTTTGCATCCTTACCTGGCTGCAGGCAGGGCCCCTTGCCTGGACAATTAGAGCATTGCCGTAATAAAATCAGACAAAGCTCTAACGCGGCTTTGCCAGCAAAAGCGCGCATGAGAATATCTCAAGGTAAACTTGCCTGACTTCGGGATATTCTCATGCGCAAGATGCTAAAATGCTTATAGATGCTATAGATTCCTCCCTTCTCATTCATCCCATTGATATGGCCGTATGGCGTTCACGGCAAGGCCAAGCGTCGTAAGATTATGGAGGGCCGCGCACAGGGCCGGAGAAAAGCCCGCAAAGGTGGCCCCGGCCAGGTAAAGGCTGTTCAGGGCTATGGCCGCAATGAAATTATGGCGGATTCTCGCAACTGACATAACCGAAACGTGCCGCAGGGCGACAAGTCCTTCAAGATTGGGCTGGACAAGCAGCACGTTGGCAACAGCCCGGGCCAGGTCCGTGCCGTCCCCCATCGCGACGCCCACAGAAGCGGCCGAAAGGGCGGCCCCATCGTTGATTCCATCCCCGACCATCATCACCTTGCGGCCAGCCGCTTCAAGACGCTGGATGATTTCTCCCTTTTCCCGGGGCAGCACCTGGGCCATGAATTCTGTTATGCCAGCCTCATGGGCAATGGCCCTGGCCGTTCGCTCATCGTCGCCTGTAAGCATGATTATGCGCGAAATGCCAAGCCCGCGCATTGCCTTGATGACTTTTTTGGCTTCTGGGCGCAATGGATCAGCGATAACCGCCATGCCCGCGGCTTTTCCGGCTTCCGAGAGAAAGAGCAGGGAATGTCCCATGGCGCTTTCGCGGGCGATGTCCTCGCCAAAAACTGAAAGATCAACACCTTCGTCATGTTCAAGATAATGACGGCTGCCCAGGCAAAGTCGCTGCCCATGCATTGTTGAGACTATGCCGTGGGCAACCACATATTCAACGTCTGCATGCTCTTCCTCATGGTGAAGCCCTTCCTCAATGGCCTTGCCCACAATGGCGCGGGAAACAGGATGGGGAAAATGCTCCTCAAGGCAGGCCATTGTGCGCAATATTTCCCTGCGTTCATGGCCGGGAGCGGCAATAATGTCAATGACAGCGGGTTTTGCGCTGGTCAGTGTGCCGGTTTTGTCAAATACCAGGGTGTCGGCCTTGCGGACAGCTTCCAGATATTTCCCTCCTTTCACGGCAATTCCATGTTTTGCGCCCGAACGCATGGCCGAGAGAACGGCAAGAGGCGTTGCCAGCTTGATTGCGCAGGAATAATCCACAAACTCTCATTTTACGTCCAAATAGACCTGTCTGCATCCATAATATCTTATATTTCAATATATTATCTGAAATCATTCATCCAGAGAAGTCCAGGAAAAGCGCCTTGCATCCCGCTGTTTTCCGGGTATTATTCAGGGTATCCATACAAATCGGCATTCTGAAATATTTTCATATAATATATTGAAAATAATGCAAATATTTTTATTTGTGGGTATCGGATGCCATAGGGTTCATGGGGATTTACGGGTATCCATGACACGGAGAAACTTATGCTGGATGATCGCTTTATTCAAGGTTTGAAAGCCGTCGACAAACCGAAAAAGTATGCGGATGGCGGCGGGCTGTTCCTGTTCATTCCGGCCAGCGGCAAAAAGCTCTGGCGGCTGGCGTACCGTTTTGACCGAAAGGCCAAGCTCCTGTCCTTCGGTGAATATCCCCAAGTGTCACTCCGCGCCGCGCGACAACGCCGGGATGAGGCCAAGGCGCTGCTCAAAAATGGCATTGATCCGGCGGAACACAGGAAGGCCGCGCGGGCATCGACCGGAACGTCCACCTTTCAAGCCGTAGCTACGGAATGGTACGAGCGGGAAACCCTTCACTGTAGAAGCCGCTATCGCGCCTTCATGATGCGGGGGATGACGGAATATTTCTTTCCCGTCTTCGGCGGCAAGGCCATGACGGATGTTACCGCCGAGGACATTCTGAACGCCATTGAACCGTTGCGACAATCCGGGAAATTGCGCGGAGGCCGCAGACTGACGGATGTCTGCGGCCAGATATGCCGCTATGCCGTCGCCACCGGCAAGGCCGCGCAGGACGCCACTGAAGAACTGCCCGCGTCGCTGCGTTCCAGACAGACAGGCCACAGAGCCGCCGCGCTCGACGCCGGAAAGCTCGGTCAGATTATGCTGAACCTTGAGCGGCATGACGGCTATTTCCCCGTCAAATGCGCCCTGCGGCTGGTTCCCCTGCTGTTCGTCCGTTCCGGTGAATTGCGCTGTGCCGAATGGAACGAATTTGATTTCTCCCGCAGGCTCTGGGTTATCCCCGCGCAACGCATGGCGGCGAAGCATGAGCATGTTGTGCCTCTCGCGCCGCAGGCGGTAAAAATTCTCAGGGAACTGAAGGAATACTCCGGGCACGGAACCCTGCTGTTCCCCGGCGTCCGTTCTCCTGAACGTCCCATCGACATATCCACCATCACCGTTTCCCTGCGCAGGCGCGGATATGACGGCGTAAAACTGTCCTTTGACGGAATCCGATCTCTTGCCGCCAAAATGTTACCCGACCTTGGGTACGAACAGAACATCATCGACATGCAGTTGGCGCGCTCCGGTCGCACACGTTTTGACCCGTGGCAGTACCTGCCGGAAAGAAAAACCATGATGCGGGAATGGGCCGAGTATCTTTTTCTCCTGCGGGACAAGGCATTGCGGGAAACATCCAGTCAGGGAGGCACGTCATGCTGACCGATACCCAAATCAGAAATCTGAAGCCCGCTGAAAAAGCGAAAAAGTACGCGGACGGCGGCGGTCTGTACCTCTATGTCGCCAAAACCGGCTCAAAACTCTGGCGCATGGCGTACCGCTTCAACGGCAAGGAAAAGCTGCTCAGTTTCGGGGAATATCCGATTGTCTCCCTGAAGGATGCACGGACAAAACGGAATGAGGCGAAAAAGCTGCTTGCCGACGGCATTGATCCGGGCAGGCACAAGAAAGAGATGAAAAACGCCGCCCTTCTGGCGGAAGCCAATACCTTCGAGCATGTTGTTCTTGAATGGCATGAAACGCAGACCGCCCACAATTCCGAAAAAGACAGGGAAAGAAAACTGTACACGTTCAGGCACTATCTTTTCCCCGCCTTGAAACGGAAGCCCATTGCCGAAGTCACAGCGCAAGACCTGCTGCTGATACTCAAGCCGCTTGAAAAACAGGGACAGGAACTTGTCGCCCACAGAATCATCCAGTATTGCGGAATGGTTTTCCGCTACGCCGTTGCCACAGGCAGAGTGACGCGCAATATTGCCGTTGACCTTCGCGGAGCCATACGCCCGCATCGCGGCAAGCACAGAGCCACCATCGTTTCCGATGAAAAAATCGGCGTACTTCTGAACAGACTGGACAACTATCCCGGACATTTTCAGGTGAAGTGCGCGCTACGTCTTTTTCCCCTGCTCTTTGTCCGCTCCGCCGAGCTTGCCCGCGCCGAATGGAGCGAGTTCAATCTGGAAACACGGGAATGGCACATACCCGGCGAGCGCATGAAAATGCGAAAACCGCATATTGTTCCGCTGTCATCGCAGGCTGTTGCCATTCTCAAGGAGCTTCACGCCGTTACCGGAGGCGGAACGTATCTTTTCCCCTCACGGAACAGCGTGAGAAAGCCCATTCACTATTCCACACCGTTACAGGCATTGCGTGCCTTGGGATACGGCAAGGAGGAAATGTGCATTCATGGCTTCCGGTCTATGGCCTCAACCCTGCTCAATGAACAGGGCTTTGACCCGGACTGGATTGAACGGCAACTGGCTCACAAGGAAAAGGACACTTCCCGCATCGCCTACAATCATGCCCAATATCTTCCCCAGAGGCACCACATGATGCAGGCATGGGCCGACTTTTTGGACGGCCTGCGCGAAGATGCACAGAAGGACACTGAAGTGCTGTGATGTCTGTTACGGTCAGCAATGGACAAATACGTCCAATACAACCCAGTAAAAATATTGTCATTATGTGCATTTATAGTCATATAATTTCAACAAGTTACATAACCACACATTCAAACACAAAAATATGTCAAGTGGTATTGTGGATTTTTTTTGAACATAACATGTATCTCACAGGACAGTATTGGATATATTCCACTGTATGTGGGAACCTCAAATCAGAAGGGACGGAAAAAGCCATGATATGCTGTGCCGAACCTAACCAGAAAGGAGAACATCCATGCAAAATATATCCAGTAACGCTCTGCTTCGCTTGCCGCAGGTACTCGCGCTCATTCCCGTCAGTCGCAGCGCGTGGTGGGCGGGCTGCAAGAGCGGTCGGTATCCGAAACCCGTCAAACTCGGCCCGCGCACAACGGCGTGGCGGGCATCGGATATTGCCGCGCTTCTGGAAAAGCTTACCGCCGAAATGGAGGAAAAATGAACCTCGTTTTTCCCCCGGCTCTTCGTCCGTCACACCCGCATGTGTGCCGGAAGCGTGCATCAGGTCAAGGCCAAGTCCTGGCGGGCCGCTTCGCGGGCCTTGACCTGATGCCCTTGCTTTCCGGCTATGGATACTCGCGGGCGACGGACGAGGAAGCCTCCGGCGGGGGCTCGGTCAAAGGAAGTCCGCAAACCGAAAGCACAAAGACACAAAAAAGCGTTTCCCGCCGCTCACGGTTTTCCCGCATACCGACATGCGGGGATAACAATACTTGCACGGTCGCCCCGGCTTGCATTCCTCAGAGTTCTCCCCATACATGCGCTGTGACCGCCCGCTCGGCCTTCAGATGCCCGCGTCGTCATGTGCATCATACTGACCATAGTATGCGTCGGATACCGATTGAGCGGCCTTTACATGTCGTTCAGTCTTTCCCCGCATACTATCTTCCCGAAAACCGGATAGTTATCCCGTGCCCGCGTCGTACCGACCAGCGACACGCCGGATACAGCTCCGCTCCACGCCCGATACGCACCCGTCATATTCTTGATGCCCGCATCATGCGTCCCCGTTTTTGCGCGGATGCCTGTTCCTTCGTCCGGCATTGTCTCCGAGGGCCAGCCTACGTTTCGTCTATACGCTGCGCGTATGGACTCACGGCTGGCAAGGGGCGCTGCCCCTTTGAACCCCGGAAAGGCCAAAGGCAGGGAAAGCGGTGAAGCGCGTCAAGCTCGTTCGCACCGCCGCCGTCGTCGTGCGCGTGTTCCCGGAGGAGCGCGACATCCTCCGCTTCAACGCCGGGCTGCACGGCATGAGCATGTCGGAGTATGTCCGCCAAACCTGTCTTGGCATCCGCCTGCGGAAAACGCCGGAAGAGAAAAGGCGACTGCGAGAACTTGCCCGCATCGGCGCGAACATCAACCAGCTTGCGAGATGGGCCAACACCTACAAGCGAGCGGCGGAAGCCGTGGAGGTATTGACGGCGCTGGCGGGTATCGAACGGCGTATTGCCGGGTTCGCATCATGCGCTTCAGCGGAAAATGAACCGGAGGAGGGGCCATGCTGATGAAGGTCTTTCCGCACGGCACAGGGGAAGGCGACAAGCCCAGCCGCTATCTTGTACGCCCGGATTATCCGGGGAGAGACACAGCCCCGCCCCAGGTGCTGCGCGGCGATCCCGCCATGACCCGCGCGCTGATCGACAGCATAGAGCGGCGATGGAAATTCACTTCCGGCGCTCTGTCGTGGCACCCGGAGGAAAAGATCAGCGAGGCACAGGAAGAGGAAGTCATGGACGCCTTTGAACGCGTGGCCTTCGCCGGGCTGGAAGTCGACCAGCGCAATATTCTCTGGGTGAGGCATACCCATGCCGGGCATCACGAACTGCATTTCCTCATTCCGCGCCTGGAGCTTTCCAGCGGCAAGGATTTCAACGCCTGTCCTCCCGGCTGGCAAAAGGATTTTGACGTGTTCCGCGACCTGTTCAACTGGCGCGAAGGCTGGGCGCGGCCGGACGATCCGGCGCGAACGCGGGATGAGCTACCGAAAAAGGCCGACCTGTTCAAGGCGCGAATGGCGAGATGGGGCAAGGAAATCAGGGAAAGCGACCGCGACCGGGCCAAGGAGGTCATTCATGCCTTTCTCAAGGAGAAAGTGACACAGGGGCTTGTCCGAAACCGGGAAGATGTTCTGAGCGCCCTGAAGGAACAGGGACTGCGTATCAACCGCGCAGGCAGGGACTACATCAGCGTCATCACCCCGGACAGCGGCATGAAGATGCGCTTCAGGGGAGGCTTTTACGCCAGAAGCTGGACGCCCAAAGTCGCTCAGGGTGAAGAATCCGAAAAAAAGAAAAAGGAAACGGCGCGGCGCATGGTCGCCCGTCTGCAACCGGCTTTTGAGCGCGTCATTGAAAAACGCGCCGCCTGCAACATCAAACGCTATCCGGCAAAATGGAAACAGCTCCCCGACGAGGAAGCTCTCCTTTTGCCCCAGCTTCAGGAGGATACCATTCATGACCGAAACAGAACGGATGCTGATGCAGAGTTTGAAACGGATGGAGGAGAACTGCAACGCCCGGCTGACGGCCTTCAATACGAGGCTGGACAGGCAGGAGGACAAACAGATGCTGATTCAGACGGAATTGCGAGCCTTGAAACGATTGTTCACCGATGTCAGCGAAGTGTACAGCAGCTTGCAGACCTTGTTGGCGACCTTGAAAAACGGCGCATAGAGCGGGAACGGCAGAACCGACCGCGCAGGCGGATGCGATAGGGGGGATAAGCGCATGGGAAAATTCAAGCGTATTCCGGTGAAAGACATCAATGCCATGCGGAAAATCCTTGACGATCTGCCGGACAGGAATCTCGGCAAGACGCGGGAGGAAGCCGCAGAACTGCTCAACGCCCATATCCTGAAAGCGCTTGAGAAGGGATACACGGTGAAGGAACTGGCGGCAATCATGGCCCAAGGCAATGTGGCCATTCCCGCGCCCGTTATCCGGGCAAAGGTGCTTCCCGCGAAGGCGGCTCCGCGAAAACGTGAGCCGAAGCCCCGGACTGAAACCGCGAAACCCGTTGCGGCTCCTCCCGCCACGTCCCACGCACAGGAAGAAACCCCGGCCTACTACACGCCGGACATACCCGATACGGAGCTTTGATCATGAACATCCAGACCAGCGTTTTCTATGTCGGCGGCAGCAAGGGTGGCGTCGGCAAGAGTCTTTTTTCCTTCGCCCTCGTGGATTATCTCCTCGACAGGAACACAAACATCCTGCTTGTGGATACCGATACCGACAACCCGGACGTGTTCAAGGCGCACAAGGAACTTGCCCTGCCGAATCTGCTCTGCCGTCTGAACAGTCTGGACGATGCTGACGGCTGGGCGGATCTGCTGGACACTGTGCAGAACTACCCGGAACATGCCGTGGTCATCAACGCCGCCGCCCGCACCAAGACCAGCACGGCCAGCTACGGCGACATCATGAAGGAAGCGTTGCGGGAGATGCGACGGGAACTGGTTGTTTTCTGGATAATCAACCGGCACCGCGACTCCATAGAGCTTCTGCATTCTTTTCAGGAGGTGTTCACGGACGTGCCCATCCACGTCTGCCGGAATCTGTATTTCGGTGAGGCGCAGCGTTTTGATATGTATAACTCTTCCAAAGCGCGGGAAGCTGTTGAGAAGAACGGCATGACGCTGGACTTTCCGGCGGTCGGCAACCGTGTGGCCGACTGGCTGTATTCCAGACGCATGTCCATCCGCGCCGCCCTTCCTGAAATGCCCTTCGGCACACGGGCGGAGTTGCAGCGTTGGCGAGGGCTGTGCGCGAAGATGTTTGATTCCGTCATGGGAGAAGCGTCATGAGCCTGGATACTGTGATTGATCTCGGCAAGGTGTGCGGCAGGGAATTGTCCCAAGCGGAAGCGGCCCGTTTGCGGGAGATCGGCAACAAGCTGAATCTCCGGGAGGACGACGCGCTCTGGCCGTTGCTGGCCGCAATGGAATATCAGCGCATCTACTACGAGGCGTTGCCGGAGAAAATCGCCGGAGCGTCCAGAGCCATCATGGACGGCATGGCCGCTGCCGCCGAAAAGGAAACCGCCGCCGCGCAAGCCAGGCTCACCAAAAGTGTGGTAAAGGAGGCGGAGTATCTCGCCTCAAAGATTCAATATGGCAGGCTGGTTCCGCTGTGGCTGCTGGCCCTGATTTGTCTGCTGGCCTACGGAAGCCTGATGCTCTGGGCTGGCTTCCGTATCGACACCGGACGGAATATGCCTCTGGCGGCGGTTTTGCACATGCCTGTTGGTTGGCTGATCAGCGGGCTGTGCATGGCGGCGGGTGTGTTTTGCGGAGGAGTGGCCGCATGGGAGTTTGCCGAGGCGGAAACGGGGTGGTGGAAAAAAGGGATAACGGCATTTGGATTTACGGTGGTGGGCGTGATGCTCTGCATATATTTGATACAATGACAAGTCGTTACAGCCTTGGTTTGTCTTCTTGTCTTTGGCAGCCTGATGCTTTGGACTGGCTTCTGTATCGGCTCCGGGCACTCTCTCCCGCCTGCCGTTCTGTTCAATATGCCGTCTGGCATTCTGATCGGAGGATTAAGCCTTGTTACTGGTATCTATCTCTTTGTAAAATTTCGTTGCCATATTTCCTGTTTTGAAAAAAATTCGGCATTTATGGCTTCAATAAACCCGTAAAATCGCTTTTAAGGAGAAAATTAAATCGCCTACAGATAAATACAATTAATAACGCTGTCTAGCTCTCCTTAGAATATTTTTTTAAATCATAAGCGCACAATAATTGTCGATAAGATGTTGATTTTTTATTGGGGAAATTTTTTAGAAATTCCTCAACGCTATCTAAATTCATATTGCCATTTATAATAGATTCAATAACAACTTGAATTTTTTTAGAATAGATAACGTCTTCAGAATCCATAACTTCTTGTGGACTTCTGTAAAAGGCTGAACATGTAGCCTGCTTACTTTTTAGTATTGAGTCTATTTTATTTTTCTGTTGTACTTTTAGTACATCTGCTTTTGTAAGATTTGGGTTAATCTGAGAAAAAGCAAATATTGGAAAAAAATGGCTTCTTTGTATTGTTTGCTTTTCGAGCAAAGATATTATTTGTGTATTTTTTTCTTCTATAATTTTGAAATAATTAACCATCATGTCAGATGGTGTTTGATATACATATTGAATAGTGTTTTTTGAACCGATAACGAGCACTTTGTCTGAATTTTCTAGTTCATCAAATTCTTCTGTTATAGAAACTTCTATTTTTCCACCAGAATAAATATCTTTAACAATATTTTGAACTTTTCTTATATCCATAGTTGACACAGGGAGAATTAGACTTGAAATAGCTTTGTATAGTTCGGTAAAATTATTTGTTGTTAGTTTGTTAATTCTAATTATTTGAGAGTCTTCTAATTCAATGCTGTGCTCTAAAACATCAGTATTGTCAAACTCAGATTTATATTCAACTAGGAGAAAATTCCTTTGTATTTTTTTTGATTCCTTGGAATTATAGTCAACATAAGAAAAGATTGTTTTAAGAATATCTTTTATATTTTTGTCACCAATTGCATATCCAATAAAAATAATAGGATTGTGAATGAAGAGGGAGAGGAGTTGGGCTCGAATTAATTCGTATTTTTTTTCAAATTCTTGATAATCACTTTCGGATATAATTATTTTGTCTGGTTGAGAAACACAACCATGAATTTTATAAACAGAACCATAGGGATTGCTAAGTAGAATATTATTTCCAATCAGAGGCTTAAAACGAAATATTTTTTCAATCATACAGTCATAGTTTGTTGTAATGATGGAACTAATATTTTTTCGTGCCTTTTTTAGCTCAGATATTTCTTCATTCATCTCTGTTCTAAAATTTAATTCTTTTAATATATTTGCAATATATAATTTAAATCGGCTAACGGAAATTCCGTGAGCTATATTTTTATAAAATAATTCATTAATGCTGTCGAACTCTTGTTTACTCTGTGTTTGTTTGTTGAAGTCTGATTCTATATCTGTTGCAATTTTTGCATAGTCGCATTGAGAATTTTTCATGTATTTTGATTTTATGTCTAAATAATAATGCTCATCTCCTGTAATGTCGAAGGCGATTTTTTTTAATAGAGAATCCCAGCTATATGAATTTGTTAAATACCGTAAAGTTAGTCCTGTTCCTATAAAAAGAACAGGGTAGTTAGTGTAGTCTGATATAAATGTCGAGATATTCATATAGTGCTCTCCTTACAAGCTAGGCATACTCTCCAACCCCGGCAGGCCGTTCACGATCTTCATCGTTTCCATGCTTACCGTTATCACGCTCAGGAGCAAGTCGAGAATATACCTTGGCTTTCCATGCTCCTCTGCCCAATCGTTAGGGTCATTGATGATGCCGCTGGCCTTGTCAGTTTTGATTTGGTAGCGTTCCATAATCCATTCAATAGCAGAACGGCCATTGAGCACATACGCATAGGCTTCTAACGGAATATTGGAGATCCGTATCCACGGATTATAGTCAATCACTGTCTTGTCTTCCCTATTCGGGAAGCGCATCTTTTCCACATGGAACTTGTCGCTTTCCGCGCCTTTCACCTTTACACCAGGGCACACTGGTTGTGCTTCATAGTTCAGATGCAATTCCGCCAGCGCCCGCCCGGCTTTGCTGAAGCTCCAAAAATCCGCAGGTTTTTCCACCAACGGCAGGCGCGGCAGCATTTTGTTAAGGTCGGAGTCAAATTTTTTCAGATAGTCTTTTGAATGCAGTAATCCATAGACATAATAGAAAATGTCTTCCTTGCTGACCTTCGGTCCGTAACTTGCTCGGCAGCGTTCCAGAATGAAATTCGTTATGCCGTCCTTGCGTGTATATTCGCTTTTTTCGCTGTCAAAGAGCGTCGGCTGGTATACGGATTTTTTTTCATAATAATAAAGCGGAAAACATTGAGATTTAATTACAAAGTCAAGGTTGGGACATTTGTCTGCTATCATGCAAGAAAAACCGCGTTGCGATCCAACTCCTGACACACAGATGACTAGATTCTTTGTTTCCGGCGTTGGAAAGATTTTTGGCATTTGTCCAACTCTATGAACTACCGTTTCATCGAAATAGCAAAATATTCTATTAAAGGGTCTATATAAAGATTGAAAAGTTTTATTCTTGCTAAAATAAAGAGAAATTCCTTTCTCCGCCTTGTCGAAAAGACTACTACTCCATTTTATATTGCTTTCATCCTTGTCACAGAACTTTTTGAAAGAAATTTCCTTTCTTGATCGCTGATATTTTTTTACTTCACTATTGTAATTAGTAATGAAATATTCCATGTTTTGACAAATTTTATTCATGCTAAAATTGTAAAACCAGAAGTCCCCAGATGTTTCCAATCCTCTCGAATAATACGGCGCAAAAAAAGTCTGCTTGTTTTCCTTGTTATCCTTGTCTCCCAGCGGAATAAACGTACTGAACACATCATTCCGCTGACTGAGCCAGTCTCCATGCTCGTTGGGGCGAAGATGCGTCCAGCTCATGGCGGGATTGAGGATGCTGCGCTTTTGGGCAATAATAGAAAGTTTTTCTTCCCGGCTCAGATAATCGCCGATGTCATGATATTGAATGATGGCCTTGCCCGTATGACCCGACTTTTTGACCAGCACGGTGATGGCGATGGGCGTGCGACTACCAGAACCGAATATTTTTCCCCCTTCTCGACGTGACGTTTCCCCGCTGGTGCGCTGATTGCCTCGCAAATTGAAGACATATATCGCGCTGAACTCTTCCTCCAGACATTTGCGAAAGCCGTCCATCGCGTTGCCGTCCAGCCAGTACCCATTGGAAACAAAGGCAATGACGCCGCCGTGCTGTTTGTCCAGCCTGTCCGAAGCCCAGCGAAACGCCTTGATATAGGAATCATACAGCGCGTTCTTGTTGGTCTTGTCCGATTGGGCTGCATAGGTTGCGGCAATACGCTGTTCTAACCGGGGATAGGACTGGTTCTGCGCGTCGTCATTGGCCGACTTCTGCCCTACGGAATAGGGCGGATTGCCGATGATGACCTGAATGGGAGTGTCCTGCTGGGCCTGTACCCGTTCGGAATTTTGCGGCAGGGCGGGCGCATAGAGCCAGTTGACGTCATCGGTTTCGCCAAGCTGAAAGGTATCCGTCAGACAAATGCCCTTGAAAGGCACATAGGAACCGGCATCCCCCATGTGGTACACACCGCCATCATGCCGCGCCACGCCGCTATGGGTTGTCACATACTCATGATAGGCATTTTCAATATTGATGGAGGCGATATAGTATGCCAGCAAAATAATTTCATTGGCGTGCAATTCATAATTGTACTTGCGCGACAAGGCATCCGGCTCAATAAGACCGCTCTGAATCATGCGGGCAATAAATGTTCCCGTACCGGTGAATGGATCAAGCACATGTACATTTTCATCTGAAAGAGAGCACCCAAAGGCTGCCTGTAAAATATCGGCCACGGAACGGTTGATGAAGTCCACAATTTCCACAGGCGTGTAGACAATGCCAAGACGTTCCACAGTCAACGGAAAGGCTGTGCGAAAAAATTTGTCATACAACTCGATAATGATTCGCTGTCGTCCCTCGGCATTATCAATGCCGGAAACACGCATTTTCACCGATTCATAAAAACGCGACAGAACCAAAGTATCCTTTTCCAGTGCCTGCTCTTCCAGCAAGTCAATCATGCCCTGTAACGCCTGAGAAACAGGATTGTTTTTGACAAAGGAATAATTCTCAAACAGGGCTTCAAAAACCGGCTTGGTAATCATGTGCTGGGCCAGCATTTCCACCACTTCGCCGGGTGTGACGGAAGGATTGATGTTCTTGCGCAAGCCTCCAAGAAAAGCGTCAAACGCTGCCTTGTGTGGGCCGGGCACAGCTATCAGGCGGTTGATACGCTCCATATAACGCTGCGCGATTTGGGCCACATCCGCCGCCCATTGCTCCCAGTAACGCTTGTTGCCCACTTTCTGCACCATACGGGCATAAATGGCGTTTTGCAGTTCCTGTATTTGTGGCAGAGGAAGCTGTACCGGCCTTGCCTTGCCGTCTCCCTGCACGTTTCTGTCGCCTGTGTCGTCACCGGAGCCACCGCCAATGCCTCCCACCAGAACGGAGCCGCCATCCACAGGCTTGTGACGATTGAGTTCAATCTTGTTGACGGTGGCGCTGAACCGGTCATCATGGGCGCGAAGCGCGTTGAGTACCGTCCAGACCACAGCGAAACGCTTGTTATCGTTCAGCGCTTCTTCCGGGGAAACATTGGACGGAATCAGCACAGGAATGATGATATACCCAAACTTTTTGCCCGGCGCGGTACGCATGACGCGGCCCACGGACTGCACCACGTCAATCTGCGAATTACGGGCCGAAAGGAACATAACCGCGTCCAGCGAGGGCACGTCCACCCCTTCGGACAGACAGCGCACGTTGGTCAGAATGCGGCATTCATTGCCCTCGGAAGGCGAGGCATTGAGCCACGCCAGCTTTTCGTCCCGCGTGGTGGCGCTCATGGTGCCGTCCACATGCTTGGCGGCAACGCCCACCATTTCTTCCCGTTCTTTCCGTGTCAGGCTGTCGTAATAGGTATCCTTGAATCCGTTAAAGACGGCGCTGATTTTCCTGGAGACCTTGATACTCTGGCAAAAGGCCACGGCCTTGCGCATGGGAGATGGATCGGAGGCTTTCAGCAGGCCCTCGTCAATGAGCATCCGTTTTGACAGGGCATTGATGCAGCCAATGAGTTTGCTGGCATCGTCCGTATCTATTTCCTTGCTCCGATCAGCCACAGCGGCCTGCAAGGCGGCGGGAATCTGATTTTCGCTCAAGGTCAGAACCAGCACCTTGTAATCCGCCAGCAGATTTTTATCGACCGCTTCACCAAAGCCGATACGGAAGACTTCAGGCCCGTACATGGCTTCGTCATCCATTGAGCAAAGATACGCATCGGCATCCTGTGCCTTTTTCTTGCTTTCTTCGGCATACAGACGCGGCGTTGCCGTCATGTACAGGCGTTTTTTTGCCTGAATGAAGGCATTGTCATGCACCTTCACAAAGGCGGAATCATCTTCATCCTTCAGGGTAACGCCGGTTGTTCTGTGCGCCTCATCGCATATAATCAGGTCAAATTCCCGCTGAAATTCTTTCTGGGCATTGGAGACAACAGCAATAGACTGATATGTGGAGAAAACAACCACCAGCCCTTCATCATGAAATTTTTCGGCCAGTCTGAACTGCCGCACAATGTCCGTCACCCGTGTTGATGCGGGAAAGGCCAGATCCGTGACACTGTAGCCGTCCGTATCATCGTCGTTCTTTTTCTTGCTCTTGCTGACCTCAGGATCAGAACAGATACAAATGGGAAAAAGCGGTACGGAGCTTTCCGCTGTCCATTCCCGAAGCGTCTGCCCCACCAAAGCGATGGACGGAGCCAAAAACAGCACCAGTCCCTTGCCGCCTGTTTCGTTTTCCGCAATTTTCAGAGACGTGAACGTCTTGCCTGTACCGCAGGCCATGATCAGCTTGCCGCGTTCTCCGGTCTGAAAATACTCATGAAAGGCGGTAATGGCCTTTTCCTGATGTGGACGCGGAGATTTTTTGCCCAGACGCGCGTCTGAGCCGGAAACGCCCTTGTCCAATGCCGCCCAATCCACAGGGGCGCTTTCCAGATCGGCAAGGCTGATACGCTGAACCGGCGGCTCCTGGTGACGGATGGCGTTTTCCGCCTCGCTGCCCCAGTTATTGGTGGTGGCAATCCAGAGCCGCAAGGCAAAAGAGGTCGTCTGGTGTTCATCGTTAATGAACTGCTTGCTGGACGTCGCCAGAAAACTGTCCACAGCGGGCTTGTCGATTCTGGCCTTTTCGTCATAGCACTTGCATTGAATGGCCCAGAAATCGCCTTCCACAGTCTGGGCAACAAGGTCAATGCCCGTATCCTTGCCGCCAAGGTTTTCCTTGTACGGAAATTCCCGCCAAAGCCACACATGCCGGAATTTGCCCTCATACCAGGGGACAGTCAGCAGAAAAGCCTGCATCAGGCGTTCAAAACGGTCGCCCTTGTCCCGTTCGGAAAAGGAAATGGCGCGGTATTTGGCAAGGATATCGTAGAAGGTCATGGGGGAACTCCTGAAAACGATGGGCCATGTTATTCTATCCCGGAATGTCCAAAAAGAAAATCGAAAAAACGGGACTGAAGACGCGGGTATCTTCTGACGCTACGCGCCTATAAACATTCTGTCCCGTAGCGTACAATAGAGTGTTCTCCCATCCCGCTTTTTGCCGGGTAGCTTTCAGGGTATCAAAAATATTTTTAAAATTTTTATCATGTTATTTCAACAAAATATATACAAACACAAGAGTCAACTACAAGCAGGACGGAAGCCGCCCGCGCCAGGTTTTGTGAAAACAGAAGCGCCAGCCCGGCCAGTCCGAATGTGAACGGAACTACCCGATCTGCCAGCCTTGTGTATTGCGCTTCCAGGGACGACTTTTCTGCTTCCGATTGCCGGATGAAACCAAGCACCTGATGGAGCCTTGTGCCTTCACCAATTTCCGAAACCCTGACTGTGATTGAACCAGCTTCCACAATGGTGCCGGCAAAGACCGAACCGCCCCGTTCCCGGGCAACGGGAATGCTTTCTCCTGTCATGGATGCCTGGTTGACCAGCGCATTGCCGCTTTCCACAATGCCATCCACAGGAATTGCCGCGCCATCCCGCACCACGACAATATCCCCGGGCTTTATCTGCCCCAGGGGAACATTGGTTTCATTGCCATTGCCGTCGAGTTTCCATACCGTATCGACATTCAGGGCAAGACTCTCGATCAGGGAGGTCATGGACGTCTGCCTTGTCCAGGATTCCAGCGCCTCGCCCAGGGCCAGCAGCATCGTGAGCATACCTACCGTGCGATAATCGCGCATAAGGATGGAAACAAGCAATGCGGAAGCGTCAAGCGCATCCGCATTCAGCCTGCCCTTGCCAATCGCCCGCAAGCCTTTCATTATAAACGGCACTGCGGAAGCGGTGCTGACTATCATGCGCCAGAACGGCGGCAATAGGGGCCGAAGCAGGAAAAAACGGGCTATTCCGATAAAGGCGCCGGCTGGACTTTCGCCTGTCAGAAGCTCTTCCACTTCTTCAGCTGTAATCCGCGTATGTTTTGTCCAGTCAAAGCCATGCTCAAGATAGTTTATGGCCGCATCCCTGTGAGCCAGGGTATCGGCAAAAAATAGAATTTTCCGTGTCAGGGGATTTGCGCATACACCGGTAATCCCCGGCATTTTTGCCAGTTCCCGGCAAACCGCCCGGGCCAGCCTCGCGGTAAGGGGAATGTTGTAGCGCCCGCGCACTCTCCAGGGATGGCGTCCGTTTGCGCCAAGTTCATGGACAATTTCAAATTTCATTTTTCCGTTTTCCCGCTTTTTTCCGGATCACACACTTGGAGATGGAAAGTATTTGAAGCCCTCATCAAGGCGGCGATCACCCGGATATGCTGCCCGGGCAATCGCCGCCCACCTTTTGCAAAGGCTATTTTCCGCCTGCGTTTTCAACGCCCGCTTTCGCGGAATCCACGCGGTCCCGCGCTTCTGCCGCCATATCCTCAAAATCCTCTTTCATTTCGGAAACTTTGGTAGCGAGCGAATCCTTGAGATTTATGCCTTTTGCAAGCAGGCCGGTACAAAATGGCTTCATGTGGGAAAAATCCATCCTGTTGCGGTTGAGATAGCTTATCCCCGCCGCCCCGGCCACCGTGCCGGCAAGGAACCATAAAATCATTTTGCTTCCAGAAGACATTCTTGAACTCCTTGTTTTGAAACCTGTTTTCATTTTCACGCAAACTGGAACTTGCAAAAAAAATCGCTTTATGTCAAGGAAATGAAAATCAATTTCATAATAGGGGGTAAAAAATGCGGTCATATCTTGTGCATGCGGCTGGCGAAAGGGCAAGAATTCGGCATTGTGTTTTCGCCCAGGCTGGCAAGAAACAGCAGGCAATGGAAATATTGAAAAAAATGGAAGGAATTGCGGGCATCAGGCCCGGCATGAATTCCCTGCTGATTTTTCTTGAACCGGAGGGAAATATCGAAGCGATCTGCGGGAAGCTGGAGCAGGCCTTTCCCGAACTGGCCAGCTGCGAAACTGATTCCCGGCCCCAAGCCGGCATGAAAAAGGCTGCGGATCCGAAAAAAACGGATCCCCAGGCCAAAAATGCCAAAAGGCGCCTGGAGTTGAAAACCTTGCTTGCTTCCGGCGCCGCTACTGTTGGATTGGCAATTGTGGGACTGCATCATGTCCATGCCCTGGCGGGGGGCGTGTTTACACTTTTCGCCATCCAGCATATCTGGCAAAGACATGGCCGGATATAGCATCAGGGCAGCAGTCTGGAGCATTGCCGGTATCGGCAATGCTCCACTTACTTATCCCGCACGTCAGCCCAGGCCCAGATCACGCGGCCGATGATCGCGCGGTCCCAGTCGCCGCCAAAATCGTTCTTCAGGCTGTAGATGCCCGGGGGCCATTTGGCGGCATTGTCGCTGTAATAGGTAATCTGGAAATCGTCATCCTTCTCGCGCACGCTTACCCGCTTGATCATTCCGGAATCGTCCAGCGGGTCAAGCACAAGCATCATGTGCCCGGCCCGGGTTACATCCCGATCGTCCCTGTCCACCAGAACAATGTCGCCTGGATTGAGCGTGGGCTGCATGGAGGTTGATGAAGGCCCGATTTCCACGGCCACAAGGTTGCGGCGATAGCGGATTGCGGGCAGCTGCCTGTAAACCAGAAACCAGCTCTTGATGTCCTCTTGCGGCAAATAGCCGGCTCCGGCCCCGACTTCGCCCACAAGGGGCGCGGCAATGTAATCAAGCGGGTCCGGCGGCGTCGCGCCATCCGCGCCCGAGACAAGATCGGCCTTTACAAAACAGACATCCTTGTCGGCTTCGCCCGCGTCAAGGGAGATCTTGCCGCCCAGCCATTTTATTACGCGCACCAGGACATCTCCGTTGAGGGTGGCCTGCCCGGCGCTCAAAAAACGCGAAAGGGACGCCTGCTGCACCCCGGCCTGCCGCGCGATTTCGCTCTGCGACACTCCGCAGCCAAGAAGCTTTTCCCGTAACTGTTCAAATAAATCTTCCGCCATTTCGCAAGTATAGACGCATTTGCGACGCTTGTCTTTATGTTTTATGACATAATTCTTGATTTATAATGATTTTTATCATATAATATGCTTCATTGAACAGGAGGAACAGATGGCAGGAGATCCCGTATGTTATGTGCCAAGGATATTGCGGAGCCTTTGCGAGATTTGCGCGGAAATGGGCGTGGGCCAAGAAACAGCGCGCCGCTGGATAGACGAGGGCGCGCCGATCGCCAGGGAATGCGAGGGTAAAAAGATCCGCTATTCTGCGGAGGCGGCCAGCCTCCAGGCCTGGCGCCTGGAACGGTCATTTTGATGATTGTCATTGAAACTTGACATACAATGATAAAAATCATATAATATGCCCGTAATTGAGGTCGTTTTCCCAAAAAGGAGTTAGTTGTATGTACATTAATGAAGATGACATGATTTGCGTTAATTGTGTGCACAGGGATTACGGTCATGAAACATTTTTGCCTGTCAGGCGTCCCTGGGGCATAAGCCTGGAAGCCTGCTGCCCCTGTCTGGCCGAAGCCTGCGAATGTGATGCCGGCCCTTCTGTGCTGATGCTGGCGGAGGACGGCCATTGCCGTTACCACGCGGAAGCCTTCGAGCCGTGCGAGGAGTATCTGGACATTCGTTCGCGCCAGGACGATGAAAGGATCTGGGAAGAGGAAATGCTGGCGAATGCGAGGCTGTATGCGGAGGCTTCCGGTCTGTAGGGCGTAAATTGGCAGCAAAGTCCTTCCGGGCCCGGCGGGGGCTAAAAATCATTTTTCTCCTACCGGAAAGCGGGGATTGGGCGGCCGTTTTTGAGGACGACAAAGCCGAGCGGCAGGTCGCGCCAGTAGAGGGCCGCGAAGGCGCCGGCAAGCCCCGTGTACATGCAGGCGCCAGAGAGCAGGGCGTGGATTTCGCCTGGCCCGTCCATTTGCAGGACGGGCGCGCCCTGGCCTTTGGGCGCCAGAAAGTTGCGCAGCCTTGCCTGGGGGGCGAATTCGCCATTCCGGATTTTGCCTAGCGGGTAGCCTTGCCAGACCAGGGCGGCTGGCAGGTGAAGATTTTGCGGAATATAGCGCACAGTTTCGCCGAACAGTTCGGCGCGCCCGTTTTCGGGCAGCTCGAGGCAGGGGCCTGTGCCCACGGGCAGGCCGGCGCGCGTGGGGGCGGGATTTTCTGGGCGGCGGCCATCGCCGCTTTTTTTGCGCAAAAGCGCGAGATAAAAGCCCTGCGCGCCGGATGCTGGCCCATCGACGCGCAGCGTGCCGGGCAGGATTTCGTGAAAGTTGAAGCCGGCAAAGGGCGCGAGGGGCGCGGATTCGAGGCCGAGTTCATTGATTGCGTAGCGTGTCTGGGCCTCGTTTTCCGCTTCGTTTGTGGTGCAGGTGGAATAGAGCAGCAGGCCGCCGGGAGCGAGCAGGGCGGCTGCCTTTTCGAGCAGCCCGCGCTGCAGGGCCAGGAGGGGATTTATTTTCTTGCCGCGCCAGATTTTGGGCGCCAGGGGATTTTTTTCGGCCGTTCCCCAGCCGGAGCAGGGCGCATCCAGCAGGATATATGGCCAGGAATTTTCAACCAGCGGGATTTTTTGGCCGTCATAGGCGCAGGAGGCTATTTGCGGCAGGGATGCGCGGACGAGGTTGGCGCGCAGCGTGCCGAGGCGCGCGCCGGGCGGCTCGTTGGCAAGCACAAATCCGGATGGGCCGGCAAGCTGGCCCAGAAAAATGCTTTTGCCGCCGGGGCTTGCGCACATATCCAGCGTCCGGCTTCCCGGCACGGGGGCCAGGGCCAGGGGCGGAAGCATTGAGGATTTGTCCTGGATGTAAATGTAGCCGAAAAAAGCGGCCAGGGAGCGGCCAAGCGGCGCGGGACCGCGGACGAGAAACCGGCAGAAGGGCGAAATTGGGAGTCCTTCGCTTTCGTAGCCTTCGCTTTCGAGCAAGGCCAGGACTTTGGGGATTGCAGCCTCGTCGCAGACAAGGCGAAAAGCGCGCGCCTGGTCGGGTTTCAACTGCTTGCCAGATCCGGATGCTGAAACATTGCAAAAAAATATTTTGTCGTAGTTTTCTCGTCGTGAAAGTTTCCTGATATGACCGGTCTGGAAAAAGTCAAGGCCGCCGAATGTGAAAAATGGCCTGGACAGGGGCTGTGCCTTTTTAGATTCCATATGATTATTTAATTCATGTAAGCGCCAGTCATAAATAATGTTAATAAAGCTTCTTCAGCCCGCCGCGTCAGCGGCCGTTATGGGGAGTTCGGGGGCCTCAGGCCCTCAGGCGGGGCCTGGGGCGGCAGCTCCGGAATAAAAGATACGACTGAAATATCAAGCAGGATTTGTCATGAGTCAAAATTTTATACAATTGACAAAGATTTTTGCACGGGATAATTGTCAGTAAAATCAAGGCGGCGAAGCGGGTAGGGTTGCCGCGAGGAGTTGAAGTGCCGAAAAACATGGAAGAAATCTGCCTGAAGCACGATAATGGGGAGGATCTTCGTTTTAATGGGCGCCTCTTTTCGGAGTGCTCATGGTTTGACGAGGATGCAGGGGTGCTGACGCGGCAGCAGTTATATGCCAGCGAAAACGGGGATCAGGTATATTATATCATCCGTTCCAGGGGGCGCGACGAGCGAACCCGCCACGCCTATCGCCTGCAGGTCAGGGGCGATCTGTGCGTCATCAACAACGGCAGGAGCGAGATGACTCTCAATTTCGATATGCTCATGCTGGCCGTGCGCGGCCTTTGCGGCCTTTCGGAGGATGCCGTGCCGTCCCTGGAAATGGTGGAGGAAATGCTCAGGGCGGCCAACGCCTGATTCCACCCCGTCCGATGTTTGATTTCAATATCGCGCATGCGCTGCGCATCCTGTCGATATCCCTCGTGCCCGCCCTTCTGGGCATAATTCTGCACGAGGTGGCCCACGGCTGGATGGCCGAAAAGCTTGGCGACCCGACAGCGCGCATGATGGGGCGGCTGACGCTGAACCCCATTCCGCACATTGACCCGATGGGGCTGGCGGTTTTTGGACTGACAAGCCTCACCGGCTCCTTTGTCTTTGGCTGGGCAAAGCCCGTGCCGGTCAATCCGCGCTATTTTCGCAAGATTGACCGCGACATGATGCTTGTGGCCCTGGCAGGGCCTTCCGCCAATTTCCTGCTGGCCGTCATTTTTGGCGTTCTGCTCTGGGCGGCGGTCTCATTTTTGCCCTTTGCCCAGTGGAAGGACAATTCCGCCTATATTTTTTGCCTCTCCTCCCTGCAGGCCGGCGTAATCATCAATTTCGGCCTGGGCTGGCTCAATTTGCTGCCCATTCCGCCGCTGGACGGCAGCAAGATCCTGGCCTATTTTTTGCCGCCCCAATATGCCTGGCGCTATATGGAGGCGGCCCGCTACGGCTTCATAATTCTCCTGATATTGCTCTTTACCGGCATATTGAACAAGATTCTCGGGCCTCTCGTTTCCGGCTCCAGCGCGGGCCTTTTGCGGCTGCTCGGCTTCTGATTTTCCGGATTTTCCCTTTCATGAAGTTTCAAGGACTTGAAAATGTCAGGCAAACAACGCACAGCATCGGGCATGCGGCCAACGGGCCCATTGCATCTTGGCCATTATTTCGGCGTCATCAGGAACTGGATTGAACTGCAGGACAGCGAGGAGGTCTATTTTTTCGTGGCCGACTGGCATGCCCTGACCAGCGATTACGCGGATACCTCAAAGCTGCGCCAGAATATTCGCGGCATGGTTCTGGACTGGGTGGCGGCCGGCCTTGACCCCGAAAAATGCGTCATCTTCCGCCAGTCCGCAATAAAGGAAGATGCCGAGCTCTCGCTTTTGCTCTCGATGATCACGCCTGTTTCCTGGCTTGAGCGCAACCCGACCTACAAGGAGCAGCAGGCCCAGATCAGCAACAAGGATCTCGGCAATGCCGGCTTTCTCTGCTATCCCGTGCTTATGGCCGCGGACATCCTCATGTACAGGCCGCACGGCGTGCCCGTGGGCGAGGACCAGCTCCCGCACCTGGAGCTAACCCGCGAGATTGCCCGGCGCTTCAACAATTTTTACGGCGATTTCTTTCCCGAGCCGCAGGCCATGCTGACCCCGGCGGCCAAATGCCCTGGCCTGGACGGCCGCAAGATGTCCAAAAGCTACAATAACGGCATCTTCCTTTCGGACAGCATGAAGGATATTGCGGACAAGGTGCGGGCCATGTTCACCTATCCGCCCAGGGAACGCAAATCCGACCCCGGTAATCCCGATCTCTGCAATCTTTTCCCCTACCATGCGCTGCTTTCGGACAAGATGGAGCAGGAGGAAATTCGCCGCGGCTGCACATCCGCCAGCCTGGGCTGCGTGGACTGCAAAAAAATCTTCCTCAAAAACCTGGCCGACTTTCTCGAACCCCTGCAGGAAAGGCGCAGGGCCCTCGAGTCCCGCCCGGGCGCTGTCGAAGAAATTCTCGAAGCCGGCAATATCAGGGCCATGGCCTTTGCCAGCAAGACAATGCAGGGCGTGCGGGAAAAAATGAACCTATGATTTTTCTTGCCGTCGATTACGGCCTTGAGCGGGTTGGCCTGGCTTTTTCCGATCCGGACGAAAAGCTGGCCTTTCCCGCCGGGCAAATCGATCTCGCAAGCCAGGGCTCGCGCAAGGCTGTTCTCGACAAAATCGTCGCCATTGCCCGCGAAAAAAACGCGGCCGCCATAGTAATGGGCCTGCCGCTTGCCGAAAACGGCGAAGACAGCCTCACCACCCGCCAGGTCCGTAATGCCGCGCAAAGAATAGCCCGCCGCGCCGGCCTCCCCCTTTACCAGATGCCAGAATTCCTTTCTTCCTTCGAAGCAGCAGGCGATTTGCGCGCTTGCGGCATTGGCCGCAGGAAGGCAAAAAATTATCTGGACCAGCAGGCAGCCTGCCGCATCCTGCAATCCTTTCTCGACCAGCCAGCCGCCAAACGGAGGCCGATGTGAAAACCTTTTTGAAAATAGCCGCCTTTCTGCTGTGCTGCCTTGCCGGCGTTTCGCTGTGGCTCTGGCATGAAGCCGCGAGCTTTCTCGAAACCCCGGCCCGCGCGGATGGCCGGGAAATATATTTTGATGTGCCCAAAGGCGCCAGCCTCTCCGCGGTTGCCGACAGCCTGGCAAAGGCCGGCCTGGTCAGCGACGCCCGCAAGTTCAGGCTTTACGCGCGCTTCAAGGGCGATGGCAAAAGCCTGCAGGCCGGGCGCTTTGCCATGAACACGGGCTGGACCCCGCCGCGCGTGCTGGACGAGCTTGTCAACGGCAAGCCGGCCCTCAACCGCCTTACAGTGCCGGAAGGCCTGACCTGGTGGCAGACAGGCCGCCTGCTGGCCGCTAACGGCCTTGCGCGCTTTGAAGATTTTCGCGACGTCATCCACGACCCGGCCTTTTTGCGCCGCTACGGCATCCCCTTTGCCAATGCCGAAGGTTTTTTGATGCCCGATACCTATCTGCTCAGGCCTGCCGATGCGCCGCCGGAGGACGCCGCGGCCAGAGAGGCCTTCTGGAAGGAGCGCGCCAGGGCCATGGCCGGCCGGATGATTGACAATTTCTGGCGCAAATCGGCCACTCTCTGGCCGGGAGCCGCAGGCAAGTCCGCGGCCTGGCCCGTGCAGCTGCGCCCGGATGACGCCACCCTGCGCACCTTGATGACCCTGGCCAGCATAGTGGAAAAGGAAACCGCTATCGATGCCGAACGCCCCCGCGTCGCCGGCGTCTATCACAACCGCATCCGCATCGGCATGCCCCTGCAGGCCGATCCCACAGTGATTTACGGCATGGGGCCAAACTTCGCCGGGCCGCTCCTGCGCCGCCACCTGGAGGACAAGACCAACCCCTACAATACCTATCAGCTGCGCGGCCTGCCGCCCGGGCCGATTGCCTCTTTCGGCATGGCCGCCCTCAAGGCCGCCATCCAGCCGGAAGCCAACGATTATTACTACTTTGTGGCCAAAACCGACGGCGGCGCGCACCGGTTCTCCCGCACCCTGGCCGAACATAACGAGGCCGTGCGCGCCTACCAGATGCAGAAGAGGGGCAAATAGGGGAATCTGGTTTTTTTTGCAGGGGCGCTGCCCCTGCGCCCCGTTGGGGCTGCCGCCCCAAACCCCGCCCGGGGAACTCGTTCCCCGGACCCCGTTATGCGCTGCGCCGCTAACGCGGCTTGCTATGGAGACCTGGCGGCTTTTTCGCGGCAAAATGCCCGTGTGTGGCCCTTGCCGTTATGTCAAAAATATCGTTGCGCAAAATTTGAACTATTTTAATTGACAAAAGCATAATTTTAATCCAGTCTTCCTTCACCCAATCAACAGGCCGATTGGCAGAGAACCCTAATGGATCTGGGTCTCGACTGTTATAATTTCGCTTTTTCAGTGGTTTTATATTTACAGTCGCGCGGATTCCGGTGTTCTCTTTTTTTTTGCTTTTGTCCCGAGCATCCTGGCCCGCGCCGAATCAAGACCGGTTGCGGGCTTTTTTGTTTGCCCCGCCGGCGAACCTGTTCATGGTTTTTCTGGAAGGAGTAAAAGAAGATGGCGGATATCAGGATAGCAAAACCGGCGGCCGGGATTGGCGAGAATATTCCAAGCGAGCCGGGGGCGCGTTTTGTTTTCGAATTTCCCACGACCGACGCAACCCTTTTGCGGGACGGCGACAATCTTGTAATCAATTTTCCCGACGGCGCGCAAATAAGCCTGCAGGATTTTTACAGCGAATATGACGAGGAGAATTTGCCGTCCTTTGTGATGGACGACGTGGAAGTTGCCGCGCAGGATTTCTTCACGGCCATGAATGAGCCGGATCTGATGCCAGCCGCCGGACCGGGGACCGGCGGCGACGCGGCAAACGCCCGTTACCACGCTTACGACAGCATGGCCCTTGCGGAAGGCATCGACCACCTCTGGCAGCTGGACTGGGGAATGAACCGCGCCTTCGACCATGAGGATGAATTCAACAGCTGGGGCAGGCAAGACGATCTTGACGGCCAGAATCCGCCGGCCAACACTCTGGCCCGCGCCGACATCCCGACCGTCGATACGCCCGACCGCGACGCCCCGAGCCACGATCTGCCAGACCTGCGGCCCGAAACGCCCGTTGACAGGCCGGTTTACGAGCCAATCTATCGCCCGGAACCGACCCCGCCGGCGGATTACAACCCGCCGCACGATCCTGTGACTCCGCCCTACACGCCGCCCGTGGACAACAATCCCCCTTACGAGCCTGTCGTGCCGCCAACAACGTCGGTTACGCCGCCAACTACTCCGCCCACGACTCCGCCGGAAAATCCTCCGGTTACGCCGCCGGAAGATACGGAAAATCCTCCGGTTACGCCGCCCACTACTCCACCCACGACTCCGCCGGAAAATCCTCCGGTTACGCCGCCCACGGATCCGGATTCTCCCGAACCGACTGTGAAAGTGGATCCGCAGCCTGAACCAACCCCAGATCCGGAAAATCCTGATCCAGATAATCCGGATCCCAATCCTGATCCAGATAAGCCCGACCCGGATGATTATCCCGACAAGGGCGAGGATTCTCCGTTCATTCCCAATATGAGCGGCGCTACAGTCGTGACCGATGAAGATTCATTCATCGGCAGGCCCGGAGGCTCCAACGTCCACAATTCCCACGGCCACACAAATATTGATGCTGACGGCAAGGTTGTCATCGACCGCACTTTCGATGTCAATCTGAACGGCGAAGGCGGCTCTGTCGAACTGGTTTATGGCGGCACCAGGGTCGTTCTTGATATTGTCGAAGGTGATGATCCATCCTGGAGCTTCAGGGAAGACTACAATACAACCTTTGATGTCAATGGCGTCCATATCAATATTGTTGATGTAACGCCTGGCAAGGACGCCTCCGGCCATGACATCTGGAATGTCCATTTCACATACGAGCTTAAAGAAATCAAGGAACACGACAAAAACGGACATAACCCGGATGGTAGCTCCCGGGACGAAGCCATCTTTGGCGATGCCATCGAGATCACGGTAACAGACAATGTTCCCGGCAAGGACGGCAAGCCCGATGTCACTAATGGCAAGCTGACTGTCGAGATACACGACAGTGTGCCGGTGATCAGCGTTGATCAGGATCTGTCTTACGAGAACCATAATTATTTCATCAAGGGTTCCGGCGAGTTCGATTTTGGCGCGGACAATTCACAGAATTTGTTTGACGGCCAAACTCAGGTTGACCTTGTAATCACTACCAGGCCGACCGATCTTGATGGTAATCCGATAGATGGTGGGGAAGGTACGAAGCAAGAGCTTCACGGGCAATGGAATGAGAAAACAAATCAGTACGATTTCTGTGATGCCACAGGTAAGATTGTAGTATCTATGGATCCGTCAACGCAGGACGGTGGCAAGTTCACTTTTGAATATTTTTCACATGACAAGGCCCTCAACCAGAGCACGGAAAACAAGCTCGAATACAATTTCAACTTCAAGGTGACGGACGCTGACGGCGACGTGGCCAACGCAGATGTCAGCGAGAAGATCAATCCGACGACATTTGAGGAAACTCCAAAAGTTGACACCAAACCCGATCCTGAAAATCCTGACGATCCGCTTCCCGGTTCCGAAACGCCTGACACACCGTTTATTCCGGATGGCAAGCCTGGTACTGACGATAATGGTAATCCAACGGATGAAGTTGACAATATTGTTGTTGGCCAGGGTGTGACATTTGGCGGAACAGGCGAAGCCAGTTATAATATGGTATTTTTGTACGATTTGGCAGGTAGCGGGAGTGCAAAGTATATTGATACTCTGCCTGATGACGCCAAATATGATGGTTTGCAAACGCAAGATAATAAGGAGTTATCGTTTGCAGATAACGACGGTAATCATTATTATAAAGGGGAAGGTCCAAATGGACAGAAATATTATGATTATACGGAGTTATACAATAGCATAGACCAGACATTTGACTATGTAAAATCTGTAATGGAGACTATTAAACCGGGACAGGAATATAATGTGCTTCTTGCCGGTTATGATGTCAAAATAGAAGCCAGCGGATGCTTTAATATAACTTGTGATGGTTATGATGATACAGGCAAGCCCATTGCAAAGGTTACATATCAGAATTTTCAATCCACATCTCCAACACTTAATAAGGACTTGAGCCTCGGGAAGCCGACAATGGGTAATTTGGCGGATTTAAAGCCAAATAACTGGACTTCTCCTGAAAATACTACAGACGGAAATGTGGAAACATGGTTTGAAGGTTTACGGGATACTTTTGTCGGAAGTATTGTATATAATATGAATACGGCTTTGAGTGAAAAAGATTCAGGCTATGTGTATGCCACGACAAATACTGATAACGCGCTTGGCTGGGCCAACGGTTGGCTGCATACGCTCAGAGGCGAAAATTCACAAAACAATCCTGTAAATCAGGTATTCTTGCTTGGCGATGGGGGAGCAACCACTTCCAATACGCAGATCACTGGAAAAGATAATTATTTTAATCAATGGAATGGTGCCAATGGCCAAAGTTTTGCCTATGATCTTGGGGCAATAAAAGACTATTGGATCGTAAATGAGCAAGAGACTGGGTGGGGACACTGGGCCAGCGAAGACGGATCGGTAACTGGCAATTGGAGCAGTGTCGGTTGGAAGCAGGGGCAATATGGTTTGGTTGCTCTTGATAATGGAAATGGAGGAACCCAGTATCTTGTAATAAATCCACTCGGTCTGGTTTGCGGTATAAATGAGCTTTTAAAAGATGAACAGGCTGCAAGCCAATTGAAACATTATTTTGGCAGCGAAACCGATCTGCATAATGGCACCCATCTTATGGACTCCGTTCCGGTTGTAATGGATTGGGTTTCAGATCCCGATGCGCCAAATGGCGGCTATTTTGCGCCTTTTATTGCCCAGGGCAGCGGTGGCGATGTTTATAATCATAATGGACCAACCGGCGGTAAAATTGATGACCCCTGCGAAAGCGCTGAAAATGCTGCGAAAGATCTGGCAAACGATATGAAAACCAATGATGGGTTGCCAGTCACCATTACCGTTATCAAATTCGGACATGGGAAAGAAGGAAATTACGGAACTGACGTTGATGAAATGGCCTCCGAAGGTGATCATAACAATGTTGTCATAGATAATTGGGAAGAAAACTATGACAAACAGCAATCACAATTCCAGCAGGCCATAGAGAACAGCATCCAACGTGAAGTGGCGGATTATATCTATGGTGGTACCGGTGATGATCTGATGTTTGGCGACAGCCTTGTGGCCTCGGGTTCAGGTGTTACAAATGAAGACAAACTATATGATCTGGCAGGAGTGGACAAGAAACAGGAAAATGATTCTTTCGCCGACATAGCCGCCAAAATCTGGACTGATGCCGACAAATTTGCCGAAAAAATTGACAATCTCGGAGTTGCCGGCGGCAATGACGCTCTTGTGGGCGGCGCGCACAACGATATGCTTTTCGGCATGGCAGGAAACGATGTGCTGATTGGCGACGGATATGCGCCGGTCAATGATGATAAAACAAGCACCGGGACATTGAACGACCTGGCAAATGCTGTAGGAGCAGAAAAAGCTGATGCCGGCAAGATTGTGGAAGCCCAGGGCAAAATGAACAATACTCAACTGGAAGGTGTAGCCAATAAACTTGAAACAGCTGATTTCGAAGGCCAGGACGACGGCAACGACAAGCTATATGGCGGCAAGGGCGATGACGTCCTGCTCGGCATGGGCGGCAATGACCGGCTGCATGGCGGGGATGGCAACGACTTCCTCTTTGGCGGTTCGGGCAACGATTACCTCGATGGCGGCACGGGTTCGGACGCGCTCTTCGGCGGTTCGGGCAACGATGTGCTGATCTATGACGACGCGGACAAAATCGTTGACGGCGGCACGGGCGTAAACATCCTGGTGGCCACGAAAGATGCACCGAAGCTGGACGAATTGCTGAACGGCAAGTCGGAAGATGGCGAAACCCGGCCAGAAGTCAAGAATATCGACATCATGCTCCGCACGGAAACCGGCAAGCTGGATGCCTCCGCCGGGATGGATGTGGCCGCCGCGCTTGGCGCATACGGCATAATCATTGACAGCGACCAGCAGGTGATTCTGGACAATGATATATGGAAGGCTGATGAAAACGGCGACAGCAAGACTTATACCGGAACAGTAAAAGATTCGGCCGGCAAGGAACAGAAAGTAACAATTGAAGTCGCGAAAGGTTCAGACACCCATGTTGATCTTGCCGTGGTTGGTGATTCAAAAAGCAATGAGCTGCATACAACCGATGACATCCATACTCTTTATGGATTGGACGGCAATGACACACTGCAGGGCGGCCTTGGTAACGACAAGCTCTTCGGCGGCGACGGCAATGACAAGCTCTTCGGCGGGGATGGCAACGATTACCTTGATGGCGGCCAGGGCAAGGACGAAATCTACGGCGGCGAAGGCAACGATATCATCAAGCTCAATCCCGACGACTTCCTGATTGACGGCGGCGGCGATGGTAGTGACATTGACATTATTCTGGCCGAGACAGTAAACGGACAGGATGCGCCAAGTCTTGCCGATCTCCTGGACAATGCCGGTTCGGATGGCAAGCCCAGGGATCCTTCAAAGCCCATGGTCAATGACGTCGAAGTGCTGCTCTCCGGCGGCGTGGCCGGCATAACCAGCCTGGCCGACCTTGCGAAGTATGGCGTTGAGGTAAAGACGGATGAAGTTACCAATGACAGCAAGCTTTCGCTGAGCGACAAGTGGAGCTTCAAAGGCACCAATGAATCCGGTTCTTTTGTTACAGGCAAGTTCGAATACAATAATGGAGACCAGCATTTGACGCTGGAAACCACCCTGTCAGGAGACAGATTAGAGTATGCGCAGTCTGTGGATGCCAATGGCGAAACAGCGGCCACGATGGACCATGTGGATGAAGAGCTTGCGTTTGACGGCGTCAACGCCCTGGGCGGCAAGGATGTCAAGACCGGGGAAACCGGCCGCCAGGATGCGGAAGGCAATGAGCCTGCCGCAACACCCGTCGCAAATCCCGATGCCGGCGTAACTCCGGATGCCGTTACGGACGAAGTTGCCGATGCCCAGGATCAGAACACGGAAATCGTGGACGGCGTAACTTCCGATGAAGCCGACACTGCCGAAGAGGCCGAAAGCAAGGTTGCCGAAACAGAAGGCGAAACCAGTAAAGACGAAGAGGCCGGGGAAGAAAACGAAAAGACCGATGTCTCTTCAGACAAGTCTTCCGAAACAGACAAGACTTCCGAGCCGGAAGATTCCGCCCGAACGGAAAATGACCTGCCCGGGGACAGGACGGACGACAGCCAGAAGACGGCTGACAATGGCCCTGCCGAAAACAAGACTGACGAAAAGAATGACGATTCTGATGTCGAAACCGGTGACAAGACTGACACCGTTGCCGACAAGTCCGATTTTGATACAGATTCGTCCACGACGACAACCAGCGACTTGCAGAAAGAGGTGAAGGCGGAAGAACAGGAATCCCGCGCCGAAGTCAAGCCGGCAAAGGCGCCATCAAAGGCTCCCGAACGTGAGGATGCGGATGACAGGCGCGGCAGCGGGGATGACGATGCTTCCTCCGCAAATAACAGCGCGGCCATAAAGGAAAGCGCAAAGGCTGACGCCGTGAAGCAGAAGACAGACGATGACGGCGATTCCGGCTCGTCCGCAAAGGTCGCGGCAGGCAAGCCCGGCACGTCGTCTTCAGACAATGCCTCGGACAGCAGGTTCGAACATGCGGAAACGATTTCGGAAGCGATCAGCAACACGCCTTCGAGCCTTGGCTCCGAAACGTCAATGGATTTTGACACGGTTGTAACCCAGACCATAATCAGCGAAGGCAACGTTTAATGTGGAACGCAAACCGGTAATGACATAACAGCTCAAACCAGCAAGGGCCGGGGCGGCCAACGCCGCTCCGGCCCTTCCATATCCGCAGACTTTGTTTTTACCAGCAAACCACGGAAGAATCATGCGTTACCTGATATTCTGCCACATTTTCAGCCACCGGATGTACGCGCTGGCCTCATGGCTCAACGCCCGGGCCAATGCCGAAGTCATGATTGTAAGCAGCGCGCCCTGGCAATGTTCCGAACTGCGCGGCGTGCGGCGCGTGCATTTCCGGGCTTCGTCCCGGCGTGAAACTGCCGGCGGAATAATGGGTCAGTGGGAAGACGCAGTCCAGAAAGGCAAACAGGCCCTCTCCACCCTCGAAACAGTCCGCGCCACGGGTTTTGTGCCCGACATAATCCTGAACTCGTCCGTGAGCGGGGCCGGATTATGCCTCAGGCAGGCCTTTCCCGAAGCTTTTCTCGTTCACTATATCGAGCGCGTCCCGAACGCCGCGGATGCGGAATTTAGGGACATCCTCCACGCAGTGCAGACAAGGATGGCCGACATCTCCTTTGCCTGGGAAGGCTTTCCCGGCATCTTGCGGGCGCCGCTGGCCGTCGATACGGACTATTTCCGGCCGGCCGGCGTCAGGCGCGGCAAAAATATCATTTTCGGCTTTGTAAGCCAGCCGCTGGTCTCGCTTCTCAAAAATCTTGCGGGCGCGGAGGACCTGTCGGGGGTGACAATTTTGCTGCCGGGCCGCAATGTCCGGAAAAAGCTGGAGGAAGAGGGCGTGGTTCCCGAAAATGTAAATCTTGAAGTCAATCCCACATTCGAGAGACTGCGCGAAATTTTCTCCGCTGCAAGCGTCTATGTGCGTCCCGCAAAAGGTTCCGGCATCCCGGTCGAGCTCCTGCTGGCCATGAGCGCAGGCGTTGCGGTAATGACCGATTGCGCCAATCCTTTTTTCAGGCCCGGCGTGAACTGCCTGCGCATCAGGCGCGGCCAGAGCGTCCTTAAAAGCCTGGAAGATCCCAATCTCGAAAAGATCGGCGCCAGCGCAAGGCGCGATGTAATGCGAAACTTCGGCCTGGAGGCCGCGCTCCCGGCCCACTTTGAAAAAATCATGGCCAGCCGGGAGCAGAAATCAAGGTAGTGTTTCTGTTTCGGCAAGCTTTATCAAAATGTCCGGGATTTACGGCCATAATCCAAAATATGCCTTGGCGGGAGGATGGGAAAATGCGCCCGAAAATCCGGTCTGGCGGCTTGCCAGTCATGGAGATAGTAAATATATAATATGATGGCGGCGGGATAATATCATGCTTGCTGCCGCGGGTCGGGGAAGGCCCAAAATGCCCGTAACTCATCTTGCCGCTGGCGGTTTTTCAAGACAGGAGCCCGTATATGGCAAAGCTCAAGGATTTCGCCCTTTATCCCATTGCCTGGAACCTGACCCCGGAGGACGCGGTTACCCTTTATCTGGAATGGGGCAACAACGACTGGAATGCCGAATATCCGCCCGTGCGCTCAAAAAGCGACGTGGCAATATATTTTGTGGTGGACAGCTGGGAAAATCCGCCCGTTTTGCGGCTTGTGCGCCGCAATTCCGAAAACGCGGAGGATCTGTTTTCCATGCCGCTGGAAGGCGACTTGCTGGCCGACTGGCGCAAGGCCAACGGGGACTGGCGGGGAGTGGGCGCGCCCACGCCCAAAATAAGGGAATGGCTGAAAAAAGAGCTGGGGCAGGAAGGATTCAACTCATAACCAGCGCCGGCCCCGCAATATGCTTCATGTCTCACCCTGGTTACTTCTTTGCCGCCGCTTGACAGGCGGATAATTTGCGGGCTATAAGACTAAGCGGCGCCACCTTGGCTCAGTTGGTAGAGCAGCTGATTCGTAATCAGCAGATCGTCAGTTCGAGTCTGACAGGTGGCTCCAGGTATTTCAAGGGGCTGCGATTTCAATCGCAGCCCTTTTTGTGTCTCCCCATTATTTGGGGCTGGCTATGGTCAGCTTCAATAAGGAGACAGCGCCATGACAACAACTTATGACACTGTGCTCCAGAGAGAAGAATATCTGTCTCCGGAAGAATACTTGAGGCGGCGGGCAAAAGGTGAAATCGATCCGGCAAAAATCCGCTATGCGACGCATGACCCGAAGACAGGCCAAAGCGGCGGTTTTGGGGTAAAACTTGATAAACCAGCATACAAGACAGACTTGCAATCGCCAACAAGCGGATATCTCCAATGAATGATGAAGAACTTCCTGTTGTTTCACATGAAAATGGCGGGAATATAAACTGCTTTTGCAACAGGATATTCATCAATAGGTCTTTGCGTCTTGCGCCCCTCCCAGGCTAACTGCCCGCGTCTGATACCAGCCTCTTCAGGGTCGGGTGCAGGCCTGTTCGGCCTGAAGACCAGGGTCTCAAACCACAAACGCGCTTGCGGATGAAAAAGCGGGCCGCGCAAGGCGGCCCGGGATCCCTATTGCTGCCCGATTATGTCCAGAAAGATCAGCGGTTCGGCGCCCGTGTTCTTGAGGGCGTGGGAATCGCCTTTTCTGGCTATTGTGATGTCGCCAGCCTTGACCGGGGTTTCCCTGCCCTCCGTATCGGTAAACACGCCTTCTCCTGACACGATGATATAGGTATCCTCGTTTACCTCATGCTTGTGCATGCCGATTGATGCGCCGGGCTGCAGGCGCATCCAGCCTATTTCCTTGATGGCCCAGTCCTTTGGGGCGTCTTTGCGGGTATGGGAAAACTCCCCGTAAAGCGTGCCTTCCCCGCCGGCCACTTTTTCGCGATCCCATTTTTTCAGCTGATCCCTGGGATAAAGCTGCGGGGCCTTGCCCTCCTCGGCCGCCCAGGCCAGGCCGGCATTGAAAATGGCGCAGAGGGCGATGGCCAGCAAACGCTTGAACATTGGAAAACCTCCATTTGATAAATTGTGAAACATTACGCAAAGTCTAGCCTTACAAGCCTGTTTTGTCCATTGGATGTGGCGCGTTTCTCTTGCAAGAGCGTCCAATAACGGTTAATTTCCCCTGTTCATAATTTTTTTGCGACGGGGAATGAAATGGAATTTCGGGAAAAGAGCGGCGATGCAACAGGGCGGCGCGAGGACGCGCCCCGCAGAAAACCCTTGAAACTGGATATTGCGGAAGTTGACCAGGAAATATTGCGCCTCCTGATTCGGCGCCACAACATGCTTGCGCGGATGCGGGACAAAAAAGGCCGGCTTGACGCGGCCGAAGAAAAGTTCCTGCGCGAATCCTGGCAGGCTGCCGTGGCAAAGGTCAGCCGGGACGCCACGCTTTCGGGCCATTTTTTCACCATGATGCAGGGGCTTTCCTTCCTGCCGCGGCCCGCGAAAACAGAAGCTGACGAATCAATGCTCAAGGGTTCGGAAAGACGGCAATCCTTCAACCTCGCCCCGCCGCGCCAGGCCGTCAATATCGACCTGGCCGCGCCTGCCGCAAGCTTTTCGACCTGCGCCTGGCTTTATCTTGCCGCAGCCCACGGCGCGCAAATCCAGCTTGCCAACTGCCTCTTGAACGACGGGGAAGTCGATCTGCTCAAGGCCCTGAACCAGATGGGCGCGTCCCTCAACCGGGAGGACAATTCAATAATCGCCCGCGCGGCCGCGCCGCTGGAAGCGCCGGACAAGGTCATCCACCTTGGCGACAGCTTTTTCAATCTCTGCATTGTCCTGGCCCATTATCTTGGCCGGCCGTCGCGGGGCAAGCTTAGCGGCGATAACGCGCTCAAGCTGGCCGATCTTTCCTTTCTGCATCCTCTTTTGCTGCAATGCGGCGCCAGAATGGCGCATGTGGTGCCCAAAAGCGTCGGCTTGCCAGCGCGCCTGGAGGCATCCGGCATGTTGCCGGCCGGAATCGAGTTCTCGTCCGAATATCCGGCGGAACTTGGCTGCGCGCTGCTGCTGGCCGCGACTGCCTGGCCGCAGCCCTTTGCCCTCAATCTTGCCCCCCATCCGCAAAAAGAAAATATCCTGGCCAGGATCTTGCCAATCCTGAAAGCGGCTGGCGCCGCGTTTGTCCTGGACGGCGCGTCCGTCAATATAGGGCCCTCAAATCTTGTGCTGCCGCAAAAGCCGCAGTTGCCGGTCGAGCCGCTTCTGGGCGCATTTTTGCTGGCCCTGGCCGCGCCTTTGGGCGGTTCTGTCAGGCTTGGAGGAACATGGCCCGACTGGCCGGAAAGCGACAATTTGTGGCAGCTTCTGCAAGCCATTGGCCTGAATGTTGAAAAGAAAGACGGGCATTTGGGGCTAAGCCTGGCAAAACCGGCGCAAATCCTTTCGCCGGCGGAATCTGGAGCGAATTTGACTGCCGGCCTGGACGAGGATTATTTGCCGCTGCCCATTGCCCTTGCCGCCTGCGCCGCGCTGCGCGGCCAAAATGAGGCTTTGCCGCAATCCTGGCCCCTGCATGCCGATACGGGCAATTTCCTGCATTCGCTGGGACTTGGCATTGGCGGGAACGGCGTGCTGGAAGTTGCCGCGCAAAACAGCGAAACGCCTGCTTTCAATGCGCCGCGCCCGGGCTGGGCAGTGGGGCTTGCGCTTGCAGCCATGGGCAGGCGGCAAAACCAGCTTGTCCGGCTGGGCAATCCTGGCATCATGACGGCCCTGTGGCCGGGCTTCTGGTCCATTTACAATGGCCTGCCTGCGCCGGCGCACAGGGCGCGGGAAGAGAAGAGCGAAAAAACAAAAATCCGCCGCCGCATCCTGACCAATGCCGTGGCCGTGCCGCCGGAAATCAGGGAAGAAGACTGGTATTGAATTTGGCTGGCGCCAGTTCAGCAAATCCTGGCCTGGCCGCCGAAGAGCCTGGCCAGTTCGATGAGCAGGCAGTCAAGCGCCTGCGCAACCGGCAGGCGCCCTGTCTTGATTTGCCATTCCGTGTCGCACAAAATTCCAAAAGCCATGGAAAGGCCGGTAAAGCCCAGCTTTTTGGCCAGCGTTTTTTTGGCGGCCGCTTCCGAATAATGAAAATGCGGATCTTCGCCGGCCCGGCATTGCCAGAGTTTGCGCAAATCCCTGGCCAGCATTGCCATTAGCGGAAAAAGCAGGCTTTCCGCATCCCGGCTTCTGGCGGCCTCCCCGAGGGCCTTTGCCAGGTCGCCGGCCTCGATATGCCGGATAACGGCAAAGATATTGCAATCCGGGCCATAGCCGGACAACCGGGCCATTTCATTGTTGACCTTGCCGTCGGCGGCCATCAGCGCAAGGCGCGCAAGCTCGTTTTCAACAGCCGCGGCATTGGGCGGCAGGGTTGTGCAGAGCAGGGCAAAGGCATCGCGGTCGAATGTCAGGCCAAGTTCCTTTGCCCTTTGCTGGATATGGGACGGCAAATTGCGCTCGGTAAGCCCCTCGTTGCGCCAGACCCAGCCTTTTTCCCCTGCAAAGGAAAGGCAGCGCAATTTGGCAATATGGGCGGGGAGTTTGGGCTTGCCCTTGTCGAAAGCCGTTTCCAGGCAAAAGATTGGCCAGGCCAGGCTCTGCCCCCGGCCCAGCACCTTTGAAATCTTTTTCCAGACAGGGGCTGGCCAGTTTTGCGCCTGGCGCGCCACAATCACCTGCGGATTGCCAAAAAGGCCCTCAAGGGCCAGGCTTTCCCAGAATTTTGGCGGCGGCTCCTCATCGCCCCAATAGACATGACGCTCAAAATCGCCATACGGGGCCAGCATTTTTTCCATCTGGCCCCGCAGCAGCATCATGTCCGGGCAAATCAGGAAACTGAAGCCCGGCCTTTCGGACATCAGTTGGCAACCACGTTGACCAGCTTGCCAGGCACGACAATTACCTTGCGCACGGTCTTGCCGCCGGTATGCTTCTGGACAGCCGGGTCAGCCAGGGCCAGAGCCTCGAGATCGGCCTTGGATGCGCTTGCCGGCGCCTCAATTGTGCCGCGCAGCTTGCCGTTGACCTGGAGGGCAATGACCACTGTATCCCTTTTCAGGGCGTCTTCCTTCCATTCCGGCATGGGGTGCCTGTCCAGGCGCTCCGAATGGCCCGCCTGCTCCCATAATTCCGCCGCTATATGCGGGGCAATGGGCGAAAGCAGAACCAGCACGGTTGCCAGGGCGGAGGAAAAGACGCGCTTGTCGCCTTCGCTTTTGTCCAGCTTGCCGCGGGCCAGGTAAAGACTGTTCACCAGTTCCATGATTGCCGCTATGGCCGTGTTGATCTGGAACTTTTCCATGTCCTGGGCAACCTTGCGGGCTGTTTCGTGTTCCTTGCGCCGCAAATCGCGCGCTTCCTGGCTGGCTGCGTCCCCGTCTGCGGACTGGCAGGAGTCGACTGGCACAAGCCTGTCCCGCTCTTCCATGAACAGGCGCCAGACGCGGGCCAGAAAGTGGGCGGCGCCCTCGATGCCCTGTTCGGTCCATTCAAAATCCCTTTCGGGCGGCGCGGCAAAGAGGCAGAAAAGGCGCACGGTGTCCGCGCCGTATTTTTCGATCATTTCGCCAGGATCGACGACATTGCCCTTCGACTTGGACATCTTGGCGCCATCCTTGAGAACCATGCCCTGGGTCAGCAGGCGCCTGAAAGGCTCGGACAGGTTTTCGGGATAGATGCCGAGATCGCGCAGGGCCATGGTGAAGAAGCGCGAATAGAGCAGGTGAAGGATGGCGTGTTCCACGCCGCCTATGTACTGGTCAACAGGCATCCAGTAGTCAAGCTCTTTCATGTCAAAGGGCGCATCGGCCACTCTCGGGGAAGTGTAGCGCGAAAAATACCAGGATGATTCCACAAAGGTATCCATGGTGTCGGTTTCGCGTTTTGCCGGGCGCCCGCATTTGGGGCAGGCGCAATTGACGAAGGATTCCGTTGTGGGCAGGGGGGAACGTCCATCGGGCAGGAGCTTGACATCCAGCGGCAGTTCGACTGGCAAGTTTTCCTCTTTTTCGGGCACGATGCCGCAATGTTCGCAATAGACAACGGGAATGGGCGCGCCCCAGTAGCGCTGGCGGCTGATGTTCCAGTCGCGCAGGCGAAATTGCACCGTGCCCTTGCCCTTGCGCATTTTCTCCAGCTTTTCCACAATGGCTTTTTTGCCAGTCTCGTTGTCCATGCCGTCGAAGGGGCCGGAATTGACCATTGTGCCCGGGCCCGTCCAGGCCGCCTGCATGGTTGCGGGCGTCAGTCCGGCATCCGCAGGCTGGATGATTATTTTGATGGGCAAATCGTACTTGCGGGCAAATTCAAAATCGCGCTGGTCGCCGGCCGGCACGCCCATAACCGCGCCTGTGCCGTATTCGGCAAGCACAAAATTGCCCAGCCAGATGGGCACGCGCTTGCCGGTAAGGGGATGCGCGGCGTATGCTCCTGTGAAGACGCCTTCTTTTTCGAGATTTTCGCTCTGGCGGTCTATCCTGTCCATATTGCGGATGCGCTCGACAAAGTCCCGGATTTCATCGGCCCGCTCATTGCCTGCGAGCAGTTTTTCCACAAGCGGATGCTCCGGCGCCAGGGTCAGGAAGGTTACGCCATAAACGGTATCTGGCCTGGTGGTGAAGACTTCGATTTCGGCAATGCCGTCGTAATTCCTTTCGAGGTCAAAAACTATGGATGCGCCTTCCGACCTGCCGATCCAGTTGCGCTGCATGGCCAGGACCCGTTCGGGCCAGCCGCCCTCGAGCTTTTCCAGATCCCGCAGGAGTTCCTCGGCATAATCTGTAATGCGCAAAAACCACTGGGCCAGTTCCTTTTGCTCGACAATGCTGTCGCAACGCCAGCATTTGCCGTCCTCCACCTGTTCGTTGGCCAGGACCGTATGGCAGGACGGGCACCAGTTTTGCGGGGCCTTTTTACGGTAAATCAGGCCTTTTTCGAGCATGCGCAGAAAAAACGCCTGCTCCCAGCGATAGTATTCCGGCCGGCAGGTGGCGATTTCGCGGGACCAGTCATAGGAAAAACCCATGCGTTTGAGCTGGGCGCGCATTTCGGCGATATTGTCGTATGTCCATTTGGCGGGGTGCAGGTTATGCTTGATGGCCGCGTTTTCGGCCGGCAGGCCAAAGGCGTCCCAGCCCATTGGGTGGATTACGTTATAGCCCTGCATGCGGCGGATGCGGGCCGCGGCATCGCCTATTGAGTAATTGCGGACATGCCCCATGTGGATTTTGCCGGAAGGGTAGGGCAGCATTTCCAGAAGGTAGAACTTCTTTCCGCCATCCTTGCAGGCGCATTTCCAGGCGTCTTCGTCCTGCCAGATTTTTTGCCATTTTTTTTCTATAACTTCAGGCTGATAGCGTTCCTGTGCCATGAATCCTTTCCGATTTTTTTGTTGATGTCGCGGCGCGCAGGACGCCGCTGTCCCGGGAAGATGTTTTCGCTTCCGTTTTTCAAACGGAAGCGAAAAAGATCATTCGCCAAAAAACGTGGTTTTTGGCTCGTTCACGCCGCTTTACGCGGCGCGCCGGATTGCAGGTCCGGCGTAAGAGGCTGTCTTCACGGAAGTGAGGACAGTCTCTGGTTTTTTGCCACGGCATCAAGAATGCCGTTGATGAGCTGCTTGGCGCCGGACGCGCCAAACTGGTCCGCCAGTTCCAGCGCCTCGTTGATGATGGTCCTGGGGGGCGAATCCCGCAGCCAGACGAGTTCATGGACGGCAATCCGCAAAAGCGTCAGCTCGATCTTGCCCATCTTTTCCGTGCGCCAATGATGGGAAAAGCGATTGATCTGCCCGTCAATCTCCCCTTGCCTGCGCCAAACGCCATGCGTCAAATCCCATGCAAAGCCTTCCGGCTCGTCATCCAGGCTGGATTCGTCCATGCGCAAATTGTGGGGCGAAAGCACAAAGGATCGCCGCAGGGCCGCTTCATCTTCCGCCGGGGCAAAAAAGAGGCTGTAAAGCACCTGGAAAGCCAGCTCGCGTGCCTGCCGCCTGCTCTGATTCCTGGCCATGTCCTAAATCTGTTCCATCACGCGAACGGTTTCCAGCATGGCGGCGGCAGCTTCAACACCCTTGTTGCCGGCCTTGGAGCCAGCGCGCTCGATGGCCTGCTCGATGGTGTCGCAGGTCAGAATGCCAAAACCAAGCGGAACGCTGTTTTCCAGCATCACATGGGCGCAGCCCTTGGCCGCTTCGGCGCAAACATAGTCAAAATGCGGGGTGGCGCCGCGAATTACGGCGCCAAGGGCCACAATGCCGTCATATTTGCCGCTTTTGGCAAGCTTTTGGCAAATTAGCGGCACCTCGAATGCGCCGGGAACGCGGATAACCGTAATGCCTTCGGCCTCAAGGCCATGGCGCGAAAGATAATCCAGCGCGCCGCCAAGCAGCCTGTCCACTATGAAATCATTGAACCTGGCCGCCACGACGGCAATCCTGAGATTGGAGGCATTCAGCTTGCCTTCTATTGTTTTTGGCTGAATCATGTCCGTATTCTCCAAAAAAGCGGTAATGTAACGCAATCCGGAAAGCCCGGCTACAAAAATCCGTTCCGGGCAAGAAAATCCATGTCCAGGGCAGCCTTTTTGTCCTGTCCGGCCTTTTTGTCCCGTCCGGTCAGGGGCGCAAGCATGCGGCGCACATATTTGCCTATCATGTCGGTTTCCATGTTCAGGAGAGATCCCTTGCGCCACTGGCCAAGATTTGTGCGGGCCCGGGTATCGGGAATGGCATTGACGCTCAAAAAGCCATCTCCGGCCTCGTTGACAGTCAGGCTTATACCGTCCAGGGCAACAGAACCCTTGGGGATGACCTCGCTGGAATACTGCCCGGGAAAGTTCACGGCTATGCGCAGGGACTGGCCCGCGGGCGCGATCTCCGCGACCGTGGCCAGACAATCGACATGGCCGCTGACCAGGTGCCCGCCCAGCCTGTCCCCAAGGGCCAGGGCCCGTTCAAGATTGACCCGCGCGCCCTGGCGCAGAAATTCGAGATTTGAGCGGGAAAGCGTTTCGCCAGAAGCGTAGGCGCAAAACTGGCCGTCCGAGCTTTTTTCAACGGAAAGGCAGACGCCGTTCACGGCTATTGATTCCCCAGGCACAATATCGGGCATAACAAAAAGCGGCCTGATGGCCAGCCGGCTGTCCTGGCCCAGACGATTGAGGGCCGTGATTTCCCCAAGGCCCTGGATTATTCCGGTAAACATGGGTTCAGGCTTTGTCCAGCGGGCGCATGAGCAGATGGGCATCGCCCGAGCAGAGGCCAACCGAGCAGATCCGCATGTGCAGGGCTTCGTCCAGGCTTAATGGCGCGGCCCCGCGAAAGAGCGGCCTGGCCTCGTCATCGCCAAGAACAAGCGGGGCGTAATGCAGATGAAATTCATCGACAAAGCCGGCTTGCAGCATGGCCAGGGCAAGCTTGCCGCCGCCTTCGCAAAGAACGTACGGGCAGCCGAGTTCCCTGCGCATTGTCGCGAACATGCCGGCAAAGTCCGGGCCGCCGCCCGCATCGGGCCCAAGGGCAAAGACCCTCACGCCCATTTGGCGCAGGGCTTCCGCCGTTGTCGAGGCCGTGGCCGCGGGGGAGGCGAAAAAGACGGTTTGCTGCGGCCTCTCCCTTAAAAGATGAAAATCCGCGTCCGGTCTGGGCAGGCGGGACGTCAGGATGCAGGCCAGGGGCTGGTCGGCCGCATCATCGCCGCGCGCGGTGAGCATGGGATTATCGGCCCGGAATGTGCCGCCGCCGATAAATATCGCGCCGTGGCACTTGCCGATGCCGGCCCTGATTTCCTGCACGCGCACCCGGGAATCATTGTTGCTTATCCAGCGGGATTTGCCATTGCGCGTGGCAATGCGGCCATCGAGGGTGGAGGCCAGCTTGAGCAAAATGTAGGGGCGGTTCGTGGTTTGCCAGACAATAAAATCGGCAGCCAGGTCCCGGCATGCCTCTTCGTCAACAGGCCCCACAACTTCCACGCCATGCTCCATGAGCCAGGCCGCGCCGCCGGCAGCCTGGGGATTTGGGTCTGGCAAACCGTAAACAAGGCGCCCGATTCCGGCGTCCAGCAAGGCTTCGACGCATGGCGGCGTCTTGCCCTTGTGCCGGCAGGGCTCCAGGGTTACGACCATGGTGGCCCCTTTGGGGTCCACGCCTTTTCCGGCCGCGTCCCGCAGGCAGTCCACTTCCGCATGGGGCTGGCCAAAGCCCTTGTGCCAGCCCTCAGCCACGATTTTGTCATCGCGCAGCAATACCGCGCCGACCATGGGATTGGGGCAGGTCCTGAATTGTCCGCGCCTGGCCAGTTCTATGGCCTTGCGCATATATGGCACATACTCCAGCATTATTGTCCTTTCCTTGCCGTCCTCTCTTTGTCGCCAACAAGCGCGCCGCAAATTTCTTGTGGCACGCGTTCGGTTTAAAATCAAGGAATTTTGCTGGAGAAGGACAGGGGATGTCCGGGAGCGGGAAGAAAACGGTTTGCCATGGATCCGCGGCAGGTTCCGATATCCGGCGTCTGCGCAGAATGATTATCCGGTGCCATGATGAAACCTGCGCCGTGCATCCCTCAGCATGGATCCGCCCTGGCGGCCCAATTCCATGAGGCGGGCCTGGGCAAGGACCGCGGGCAGTTCGGCCAGTCTTTTTACATAATGATCCCTCATGCTCACATTGCGGAACACAATGTCGTCCGACCAGACGGATAATGTTTCTTCCCGGTTATTATCCATCAATTAATTCCCAGTTTTTCGAGTATGGACAATTGGGGGCCGGCGAAGTCGTCGGCCCGGATATTGAGTTCGGCCAGGTTTTCTTCTGGCGATTCGAGGGGAACGCCATCCTTGATGATTTTCTGGTTGACTGCGGCGAGCTGGTCCCAGGCGAATTGCGCCCAGTCCTTTGGCAGCCTGAAGCCCAGTCGCCTGGCCAGCAGGAAAAGCTGCTTGAAGCGGTCTGTCTGGATGCCGCCGCCAGTGAGCGGGCTGGCCAGGAAGCCGATATCGGACGAGGATCGGGCCCAGTTTTCAATCAGGCCGTCAAGGCGTTTGCAATGATCGAAAATATTGCGGTTGATGTCGTTGACCGGCGCAAGCGCGTTCTTGCCGCAGAGAATGGTAATCGCTTCCAGAAGCTGCGGAAAGCTGATGTTGGCCTCATGCATGGTATGGGCGAATTCCGAAAGCTTGTGCGCCTTGTGGTCGGCAAAGGCGTTGAGGATGGGTGTATAGATGCCGGGGTCCAGATTGGCCTCGGCTCTTGAGCCCCTGGCCTTCAGCTCGATGGCGTCCCTTTGGGCCAGCATGATGAATTTAAGTGAGAGAATTGTCTCGCGAAGCTCGAAGGCCGGCAGGGCCATTTTGCCCTTGATCCAGTAATCGCGCCTAAATTGCGTATTGCGGATGAAATCGCGCGTTGTTTCCCGCAGGGGAATGTCGTCAATGCCGTCAAGCAGAGCCTGCTGCTCGCTGCTCAGGTTCAGGATGTTCACATTGTCCAGGTAACTGGCCTGGCACACATAATCGAGCATGGCGGGAGCCAGCCATTCGGCCATTTTGGCAAAGCTCATCACATCCCAGCTTTTATTGAAATATTCATGGGCAAGATAGGCCAGGTTCTGGTTTTTGAGATTATCGAGGCGCTTCTGGAGGCCGGGTTGCGATTTCATGTAAAGCGCGTCAAGATCAACAAGCCTGGACGCGTATTCCAGCGCTTCCCCAATGCCGTTTTCCAGGCTTTTGCCGCAGCGCGCCCCGTATAATTCCAGCAGTTCGCGAACCGGCACCATTGGAGCCCAGCCGGGATGGCAATTATAGCTGATATAGAGGATTCCGCCCACGGCCAGCCTGTTTTTGAGAAGTTCGACAATGGCTTTCCTGTTGGCGTCATTTATCCAGCTCCAGATGCCGTGAATGCCGATAAAGTCGAACATGGGCAGGTCATCGCGCAGGCAGAATTCCGCGAATGGCTCGTCGCACAGATGGATATTGGCGCCGGACGCCCGGGCCAGGTGCCTGGCAAACGCCGCCTGGGAGGGATTGAAGTCCGTGCCCCACCATTCTGTTTCGGAGGCGGCCGCGTGAATGTTTATGGATATGCCCTGGCCAAAACCCAGCTCGCATGCTGTTTTAAATTGGGGAACGGCAAAGCCGTGGCGCAAAATGGGCAGCAAGGCCCGCGCAGGGTTGAGTTCCGGATAATATCCAAAGGTATAGGGGAATGCGGTCACATAACCTTCTGTAAAATTTTCCATGTTGAACCTCATTTCGGACGGATGCGATTTCCGGCTTTCGCTTTTGCAGACCAGCATGCTCGTGGCCATGTTTGCGATATCGCTTTTCAAGCCCCGGAAAAAGGGAGCCTGGCAAGGTGTGGCCAGGCTGCGCCAGGAATTACGCGATGCCGCGGGAAGGGTAATTCCCCCCGGCGCGGAAAGCCTTGTTAAATTCTGTCCAGGTAAAGCCGCAGGCCGGCATAGCCTACCGTATGTTCGGTATCGCCGGAAGCCCTTGCCGATGTGTCGTGGGCAACGAGGTCAACGTCAAGCTTGCCCAAAGCCTGGCCGGCATAGAGCGCAAGGGCGAGGGGGCCAGCTCCGCACATGCTTATTTCCTCCCTGGCAACCGTTTCCAGCAAGGTATCGGGGTCGGCCGCCAGGGCGGATTCCAGCGCCATATTGTCTTTTTCCAGAGTGCGCTTTTCGCTTTCATAGTGGTTCATGTCCGAACTGACGACCACTCCTGCATCCGCGTTTTCCGGCAGGGCCAGCACCCTTGCGAGAGCCTTGCCCGCATGCTGGAGGAATTGCGGATTTTGCGTTCCCACCGTTACAGGCACAATGCCCCGCAGCTTCGCGCCTTCCGCTGCCTGCAGAAAGGGCAGGATAACCTCGATCGAATGCTCGAGAAGGTGCGAATTGGTATCGGCTGTAAAGCCCCCGCCGCTCCGGATGAGCTGTGCTGCCAGGTTCTCGTCCACAGCCACCGTGCCGCACGGGTCAAGCCATGCTCCCGACGGCCACACGCCAAGCACCTGGCCGCGGCCGGTATGGTTGGGGCAGAGCACAACCAGCCTTGGGGCAAGTTCGGTTCCGGCCAGGGTTTTGCCAATTATATTGCCGCAAAATATATAGCCCGCATGCGGCAGCATCACCGCCCAGGGCTTTCTTGAATCTTTTTCCGCCGGGGCGCAGGCGGCAAGGTATTCGCTGGTTTCCCTGGCCAGATCATCCGGCCTGCCGGGATAAAAACGTCCATGCGCGACAGGTTGGCGCAATAACACGGCACGCCTCCATATTTATGTGGTTTATTGATTATTTCAAAATGCTATAACAATTTTTTGCCGCCTATCCAGTGATGCTTGACGCGGCCGTGCATATTGCTGCCGATAAATGGCGTATTGCAGCTTTTGGAGCGGAGATTGCCCGGTTTCACCATCCACTCCTCTTCCGGGTCGAACAGGAAGAAATCGGCGGGATCGCCAGGATTGAATTCATTGCGGGGCAGCGAGAATATCTCCCCCGGGCGGCGCGACCATAACCGGTGCAGATCGGATTCCGCCAGCGCGCCATCCAGCACAAGGCCCCAGGTAAGGGAAAGGGCCAGATCCAGCCCCGTAAAGCCGCAGGGAATTTTGTCGAGAGTGTCGTCTTTTTCATGGGCCGCATGCGGGGCATGATCTGTTACCAGGATGTCGATCAGGCCATCCTTGACCGCCTTGCGCAGGGCGTCGCGGTCGGCCGCGCCGCGCAGCGGGGGGCTGACCCTGGCCTGGTTGTTGTAGTCGGCCAGGGCAGCGTCGGTAAGCAAAAGATAATGCGGGCAGGTTTCGGCTGTGACCTTTACGCCGCGGCTTTTGCCCCATTCGATGACCCGCAGGGTTTCGACGGCCGAAACATGGGCAATGTGGACGGGCAGGTTGAGGTATTCGGCCAGCATCACATCCCGCGCCGCCTGCAGGGCCTCTCCCGTGCCGGGCTGGCCCTTCAGGCCCAGCATGCCCGACATGCCGCCTTCGTGCATTATCCAGCCCCTGGCCAGATCGGGATCTTCGCAGTGATCAATGAAAATCATGCCCAGATCGGCCGCGTACTCCATGATGCGGCGCACTAGCTCCGCATTGGCGAGCGGCCGGCCATCGTTGGACACGGCCACGCAGCCCGCTTCCCTCAATTCCGCAAGAGGCGCCATGTCCTTGCCCTCCAGAGCGACGCTTGCCGCCGCCACAGGGTAGAGGCGCGGGCCGTCGGGCCAGGCTTTTTTGGCCTTTTCGAGCATCAGGGCGGTTACAGCCGCCCCGTCATTGACCGGTTTGGTATTGGCCATGCACATTACGGCCCCAAAACCGCCATGCAGGGCAGCGGAAAGGCCGGAGGCAATGTCTTCCTTGTATTCCTGGCCAGGTTCGCGCATGTGGGTATGGGCGTCGGTAAAGCTGGGCAGCAGCATCAGGCCGTTGGCATTGAAAACCTCGCAGTTTTCGGGCCGGCTGCAATGGCCAGCCGGGGTCATGGCCGCTATTTTCGCGCCGTCAACCAGCAAATCCACGGGCGCGCCAAGGTGGAGCGCGTTTTCAATCCTCAGCATTGCAACCTCCATGCATGCCCAGAAGATAAAGGACAGCCATGCGCACGGCAACGCCCGCCGCCACCTGGCGCAGCACAAGGCAATTCGGGTCGTCCGCCACGGCATCGGCAATTTCAAGCCCGCGGTTCATCGGCCCGGGATGCAGAACCCTGGCGCCTGGCAGCGCAAGCCGCAGGTGTTTGTGATCCAGGCAGTAACGGCGGGCATACTCCGAAAGATCCGGCAGAAGCCCGGCCTGCTGGCGTTCAAGCTGCAGCCGCAGGCACATTACGGCATCCACATCCCTGCAGGCCCGATCCAGGTCGTTTTCAATCTCGCAGGGCCAGTGCCCGACGCCAGCCGGCAGGAGCGTGCGCGGCGCGCAAAGCCGCACATTTACGCCCATGAGCCGCAAGAGATGCACGTTGGAGCGGGCAACGCGCGAATGGGCAATATCGCCCAAAATCAGCAGCGTCTTGCCGGCAAAGTCTCCGTTCCAGGCTTCCCGCAGGGCATAGCAGTCCAGCAGGGCCTGGGTTGGATGGGCATGCCAGCCATCGCCGGCGTTGACAACGCCGCAGCTCAGACGTTCGGCCAGAAACTGGGCCGCGCCGCTGCTCTGGTGGCGGATGACAATAATATCGGGATGCATGGCCTCAAGGGTCAGGCCCGTGTCCTTGAGGGTTTCGCCCTTGTTGATGCTCGAGCCGGAAGTGGAAAGGGCAAAGGTATCGGCCGAAAGGCGCTTGCCGGCCACATCAAAGGATGTTTTCGTGCGCGTGCTGTTTTCGGCAAAAAACAGCACCACTGTCTTGCCCTTGAGGGTCGGAGCCTTTTTCACCGGCCGCCTGTTGATTTCATCAAAGCTTTTGGCGATATCCAGGATGCAGATCACATCCTCGCGGCTCAACTGCGTTACATCCAGCAGATCCTTGTGGACCCAGTTGTAGTTGTTGTCCTGCATCTGTTGCTCTCCATGCGCCAGCCAAAAAAAACCCCGTTATAAAACGGGGTATTGCCCGCATGGGGCGGACTGGATTTTTCGGCATGTGTCTGGTTTTTCACTTCGCATAAATCAAGCATAAATTTCGCAAGCCTCATTGTAAAGCAAAAAGCCGGTTGACGATGCCTGTTCAGTCGATTAATTTTTCGGCAATCCAATATTGGCGGTCAGACAATATTTGCACACGGAGGAAAGTGATGCTGATTTCTTTGCTGATCTTTTTATGTTGCGGCGCCATAGTCGGGGTTTTGGCCGGGCTGCTCGGCGTGGGCGGCGGCACGGTCATCGTGCCCATGCTCCTGGCCGTTTTTCCATACGACGGAGTCCCGGCGCAGTACTGCCAACAGCTGGCCCTCGGCACATCCCTGGCCAGCATCATGTTCACTTCCGTTGCCAGCGCCCGCGCCCATCACAAACGCGGCGCGGTGAACTGGGATATCTTCATGCGCATAACTCCCGGAATCCTGGTTGGCACCTTTGCGGGCGGCCTGATCGCCACCCATCTGCCCACAATGTTCCTCAAGATTTTCTTTATCTGCTTTCTGATCGCGATTTCCTGCCAGATGTTCGCCAACTACCGGCCCCCGGCCAGCCGCCACATGCCCGGCGCGCTTGGCACGGCCTCGGCTGGCGGCGTTATCGGCATGGTTTCCAGCTTTGTCGGCATTGGCGGCGGCTCGCTTTCCGTGCCCTTCATGAGCTTTTGCGGCATTGATATCCACAAGGCCGTCGGCACTTCGGCCGCAATCGGCTTTCCCATTGCCGTGGCCGGCGCCCTTGGCTACATTGTCGGCGGCTGGGGGCGGCCAGATCTGCCGCCAATGACCCTGGGCTTTGTGCACCTTTGGGCGCTTCTGGGCATTGCGGGCGCGAGCTGGATCACCGCGCCCCTTGGCGTCAGGCTTTCCCACGCCCTGCCAACAAAAAAGCTCAAGCGCGTCTTCGCCGTCTTCCTGCTGTTTGTGGCCCTGAAAATGGCCTGGGACCTGATCTGATATGCTGCAAAAATACAATCGCAAGCTGGCCAATTCCATACCCTGGAATTTGCTTTTGCTTACAGTTGGCGCAACGCTGATGACAATCTGCGTGCAATGCGTCGCCGCTCCCCATGATTTCCTGGCCGGCGGCATAATGGGCCTTTCCCTGCTGCTGACCTATATCTGGCACGGAATGCCGCCTCTTGTGCTCTATGCCGCGCTCTGCGTTCCAGTCTATATTGCGGGCTGGTTTCTGGTCGGGCGCCGTTTTCTGCTCTATACAATTTACGGCACCTTCATCACCGTCGCGATGAGCTATTTCATCAACTTTGAAATTCCCATCGAAAACGAAATCTACGCGGCCATAGTCGGCGGAGTGCTGCATGGCGCGGGCTGCGGCATGATGCTCCGCACCCTGGGCAGTTCCGGCGGCACGGATATCATCGCCATCCTGCTCAAGCAGCGCTGGAACATTCCAATCGGCCAGTTCAACTTCCTCTTCAACGCGGCCCTCTTCCTCTGCGGCGCCTTCCGCCTCTCCCTCGACATGATCGTGGCCTCCATGATCATGGTCTTCATTTCCTCCCATACCCTGGAATACGTCCTGGGCATGTTCAACCGCCGCAAGCTTGTGCTCATCATCTCCGACCGCGGCGAGGAAATCGGCGAGGCCATCCTGGCCAGCGAGAAATTCGGCGTAACCCTGCTGCGCGGCAAGGGCGCGTATTCCGGCACCGACCGCGAAATCCTGCTTACCGTAACCAATAACGTGGCCCTCAGGCGCCTTGAAACCCTGGTCTGCTCCATCGATCCAAACGCCCTTTTTGTCGTCGAAAACACCTTCTATGTCAGCGGCGGCCAGTTCGCGCGGCAGAATTACTGAACTGGCAGCCAGGTTATTCTTGGGGGAGGAGCATTTTGCAAAAAGCTTCTCCCCCTCCCCAAACCACCCCTTCCTCAAAAAACTTTACGGAAATATCAATTACGCGAACGCCCTGATGATTCAGGATGCTGAATGCGCCTGCATGACGGATCGGGAAGATTCCAGACAAATCGCGGCCTTGACAAAAAGCCGAAAATTGGGCTTTTTTGACGGCCCCGCAAAAAAGAGGGGAAATGTGACTGATGATGCTGCCGGTGATTGCTGACGGCAGTATTTGCCAAATAATATTGCTACAGGAGTAAGTTTATGCCGGGAGCCTGGTTTCCGGGCCTTGTAAGGCTATACGACATATTGCACCATATATGGGAAAATCCCCGCACCGAGCGCGGCATCGGCCTTGGACTGCTCTGGATTTATCTTTTTACCCTGGTTTTTGCTGAAGGATACAGGCTGGGCATTTTCCCGGACTGGGCGCCGAAATTCAGCCCAATCCATTTTTTCGCCATTGAGCTTGCTTTTACGCTCATCCTCGGCATCGAGGTAATCAGCCTGATCTTTGTGCTGCCCACCTCGCTTTCAAGCTCGATGGGCAAGCAGTTCGAAATCCTGACCCTTATCTTGCTGCGCAATGCCTTCAAGGTGCTGTCGTTCTTGCCGGAGCCAGTTTATATAGGCATGGACAATATCATGCAGCTTGTCGAAATAGCGGCCTCCGGCACAGCCGCGCTTATTGTCTTTCTCTGCCTCGGGGTTTACCGGCGCTACAACCGGCGCTGGCATGCCAAAATGACAACCGAGGCCATAGCGCGCTATGTGTCGTCCAAAAAGCTTGTGGCCATGTTTTTGCTGGCCACCTTCATTGGCATTGGCGTCTATGACATCTGGCTGACCTTTACAGGGCACGAGGTGCATTTTTTCGAGACAATCTATACTGTGCTGATTTTTGCGGATATAGCCATGGTGCTGATTGCCCAACGCTATATGCCCTGCTATTACGCGGTTTTCCGCAATTCCGGCTTCGTGGCGGGCACATTGCTGATGCGCCTCTCCCTCTCCGCCCCGCCCCTGCTTTGCAGCGCCACAGCGGTCTTTGCCGCCTTCTTCGTGCTCGGGCTCAACTTTGGCGCCAACTACTTCGCCCCCCAGGCGGAGGATTGAGGATGATATTTGCATTGCCGGGCAAAAGCTGTCATTTGACAACATTCCCCTGCAAAGCTAATTTGGCGGCAAAACAAAAAGGGCGGGGGCTGGCCGTTTCCGTTCTTTTACCCGCCAAGGCAGCTTGCCCGCTGTGGGTTGGCCGGCCATTCCCCACCGGCGGGTTTTTAATAGCCAAATTATTATATGGACAAGGATAGCAAGGAAGCCCTGCAAGTCGCCAAGGAGCTTACCGCCAAGTTTATCGAGACGCGCACCGTCTCGCCAGGCAATTTCGCGGAAATTTTTCCCGTCGTTTTCCGGGTTGTGGCCGCGACAATTCGCGAGAATCAGGACAATCTGCCATCCGAAAGGCGGTACGTGGATTGAGCGGGCCATATTCCGAAAAAAAGTCAGGCGGCGCGCCGCACCCGAAAGGCACTGGCCGCGTCAGCCGCCAGGCTGAAAAATCCCCGGCGGGGGCGGAAAAACCCGCCAATATCGTAGAAGCCGGGGATCCTGCCGCGAATTCGGGGCATGACGAAGCCGTGCGGGGCATGTTTGGGCGCATTGTCCGCTTTTACGATTTCCTCAATCATTTTCTCAGCTTCGGCATTGACCGCAAATGGCGCAAGGTTTTGGCCGCAAGCATAAAAAGCGGCCCGAATGGCAGGATTCTTGACCTGGCGGCGGGCACGCTGGATGTGGCTCTGGCCATTGCCAGGGCACAGCCCCAGGTCATGATTCCGGCCATGGATTTTTGCCAGCCCATGCTTGAGCAAGGCGCGAAAAAGCTTTCCGGCAATCTGGCCTCGCGCATCATTCCCGTGACGGCGGACGCCAAGCGCCTGCCCCTGCCCGATAACTGCGTGGACAGCGTTACCATGGCCTTTGGCATACGCAATATCAGCCCAAGAGCGGAAGCTTTTGCGGAGATGCTGCGCGTTCTCGCGCCGGGCGGACGGGCCTGTATTCTGGAATTCGGTTCCGGGCGGGAAAAAATAATGGGAGGCCTTTACAATTTCTATCTCAACAATATTCTTCCCGTCGTGGGGCGCGCTTTTGCCAGGGACAAGACAGCATACGCCTATCTTGCGCAAACAATAGACAATTTTCCCCCGGCCGGGGACCTTGCCGCAGAAATGCGCGCCGCGGGCTTTGCCAATGTAGCCTGGCGCCGCCTTACATGCGGCATTGTTTGCCTGCATGTGGGCGAAAAGCCGGAAAAAAGCCTTGCAGGCGCATGAATTGGCGGCAAAGCCCCTCGGGGCTTTGCATCTTGCGCCCGCATCACATGCCCTGCGCGGGGGGCGGCCTTGTCCGGCCTCTCAGCCGCAAGGGAGCTTGCGCGCGAATTGAGGGTCATGGGCGGAGTCCCGCGCATCCCGAACTCTTTCAGCTGACAAAAAATGCGATCAGCGCCGCCAGGACAAGGCCTGTGCTGCCCGCTATTCTCAGGGTGGAATCCGGTTCCTCGAGCAGCTGGGAGATTATTTTGCGCATCAAAGAGGGAAAAAGGGCCCAGCAAAAGCTTTCCAGCGCGATGGCGAGCGCCAGGGCGCGAAAAAACAGTTCAAGATTTTCCTGCATGCCTCTGGTTGACGCAAAAGAGCTTTTTTGTAAAGCAAAAGAAAAACAAAAAATTTAAATGGCTGCAAAATCATGGTTAAATTTGAAGACCTTCTGGAAAGGAAACGCCCGATAGCCGTCGTCGGTCTCGGTTATGTCGGGCTGCCGCTGGCCGTGGCCCTTTCCGCGCACATGGACGTGACCGGTTTTGATGTGAACCCGAAACGCATTGCAGAGCTTGTTCGCGGCGAGGATCACACCAGGGAAACCCTGCCGGAAGAACTTGCCGGCGCGAAAATCGACTATACCGATGATCCTGCCAGGCTTGCGCAGGCGGCTGTAATCATTATCGCCGTGCCCACGCCCATAGACGCCCACCGCACGCCCGACCTCACGCCTGTTATTTCGGCGAGCCGCCTCGTGGGCGCCAATATGTCCAAAGGCTGCGTGGTTGTCTATGAATCGACGGTCTATCCCGGCCTGACGGAAGAAATTTGCGTGCCCATTCTTGAAAGGGAATCCTGCCTGAAATTCGGCAGCGATTTCACCGTGGGCTATTCGCCGGAAAGAATCAATCCCGGCGACAGGGTGCATACCCTGAAAACCGTGGTCAAGATTGTTTCCGGCTCGGATGCTGCCACCCTGGATCTTCTGGCCGGTATTTATGGTTCGATTGTCCAGGCCGGCGTGCACCGCGCGCCCGCAATCCGCGTGGCGGAAGCGGCCAAGGTCATAGAAAACACCCAGCGGGACCTGAATATCGCCCTGATGAACGAACTGGCCATCATCTTCGAGAAAATGGGCATAGACACGCTGGACGTTCTGGAGGCGGCCGGCAGCAAATGGAACTTCCTGCATTTCAGGCCCGGTCTTGTGGGCGGCCATTGCATCGGGGTCGATCCCTACTACCTTACGTTCAAGGCCGAGGAACTTGGCTTTCACCCCCAGGTCATTCTTGCCGGGCGGCAGGTGAATGACAATATGGGCAAATATGTGGCCGAATGCGCGGTAAAGCGGCTCATCCGCCAGGACAGCCGCGTAAATGGCGCGCGCGTGGGCATTCTCGGCTTTACTTTCAAGGAAAATGTGCCGGATTTGCGCAATAGCCGCGTTGTTGACGTGATTCGCGAGCTTGAGGACTACGGCTGCGAAGTGCTGGTGCACGACGCGGAAGCCGACGCCGCGGAAGCGGAAGCCGAATACGGCCAGAAGCTTTTGCCGCTGGATGCCCTGCGCGATCTGGACGCCCTTGTGCTGGCCGTCGGGCACAAGGCATATTCCGCGCTTGATCCTGAAAAAATCAGGGGCTTTTTCGCGGATCCGGCAAAAGGCGTCGTCGTTGACGTCAAGGGTTTTTTCGACAGGGACGCCATGCGCGATGCGGGCATATCCTATTGGAGGCTGTAAGGCTTGGCTCTTTTGATTCTTGCGCCTACGCCGGAAGAGCTCCTGGCCCTGGCGCCGGGAATTTTACCTGGCGATATTCGGGAGATGCGCCCCTATCCCGCCAATCTCAAGGGCAGGGACGTTCTGTTTTACGCGACTGGAATAGGGCCGGCGAATGCCGCCATGGCCACCGGTTACTGCTTTGGCCTTACCAGTTCCAGCGAGGTTTTTGGCCATCCCTGGAAGGTCGAGCTTTGTCTTTTGGCCGGCCTGGCAGGCGCGTTTGATCTTGAAAAACGCCCCCTGCGCAAATTATATCTGGTCAGGGAGGAAATCTGGCCGGAATACGGCCTCAACGACGGCGCAAACGTGGTGGCCAGGGCCTTTCATTACCCGCAATGGAAAAGATCCGAAAACGAGGCCGTTTACGATCGCGTCGAACTGGCTGACCTCTCGTCCCTGAATTCCGATTCCAGATGGCTGCAGAAAATGGAAGAGGAATTTCCGCCCTGCAAATCCCTGAGCGTGGCCGGGGTTACGGCCAGCTTTGCAAGGGCCAGGCAGCTGGAAAGCCTTTATCATGCCGACCTTGAAAACATGGAAGGCTTTTCCGTGGCCTTTGCCTGCTTGCGCGCCGGAGCGCCCTGCGTGGAAATACGTTCGGTATCCAATAAAATCGGGCCGCGTTCCAGAGATGAAAAGGATTTTTCCGGCGCCCTGAAAAGCCTTGGGATAATTTTGCCGCAATTGAACCTGATCTGAAAAAACATGGCAGCATTAATTCTAAAGACACGCCTGGCCGCGGAACTCGCGCCCATCAACAAGGCCCTGGACGATGCCTGCGAGGCTCTGCCGGCTCCTGTCCTGCCAATAGTCAGGCATATCCTCAATGCCGGCGGCAAGCGCCTGCGCCCGTTTCTGACAATCTGCACGGCGCGTCTTCTGGGCCATGACAGGGACGACATTTACGGCCTGGCCGTCACCATGGAAATGCTGCACGCAGCCACGCTGCTGCATGACGATGTGCTGGACAATGCCGTCAGCCGGCGCGGCCAGCCCGCGGCCCACACTGTTTTCAATGCCGCTTCTGTCATTCTGGCAGGGGATGCCCTGCTGGCCCGCGCCAATGCCATCGTGGCCCAATTCGGCAATCCGGCTCTCTCGCAATGCTTTTCAGAAGCCACAAGCCGCACCGCCGCGGGGGAAATCCTGGAAATTTCCTGTATGCGCCGGGTTGACCTCTCAGAAGCTGAATACCTGCAAATCGCCCATGGCAAGACGGCCTGCCTGCTTGGCGAATCCTGCCGCCTTGGCGCCTTGCGGGCCAATGCCTCTCCCGGCGAGGTTCGGGCCGCCTACGATTTTGGCCTGAATCTCGGCCTGGCTTTCCAGATTGTTGACGATGCCCTGGACTTCGCGCCAGGGGAGCAGACAGGCAAGCCCACGGGAGGCGACGCCAGGGAAGGCAAATTGACGCCCCCCCTGCGCCTTTATCGCCAAAGCCTTGGCCATGCCGAAAGGGAAGCTTTTGACCGCGCCTTTGCAAACGGAACCATTGACGAGCAAATGGCAGGGGAAATTGCCAAAAGCATAAGGGAAAAGGGCTTTGACCATGCCGCCAGGCAAATCGCGGGCGAATACCTGCAAAAAGCCCGCGACGCGGCCGGCCGCCTGCCCGACCGCCCGGAAAGAAAGATCCTCCTGCTGATGGCGGATTATGTGGGGGCAAGGGAAAAATAGCGGTTTTCATCATGCCGGGGTTTGGGGGCGAGGTTTTTAATTCTTTTTTTGCCCCTGCGGGAGAAAATATGCGCAATCTGGAAATACGGACAACAAGGCATGAGGAGATGGTTGACCTGACGGCCGCTATTCGGGAAGCCCATCCTCCAATGGCTGCCGGCCGTCTGGCGGAATGCGGGGGACTCTGCCTGCGCGAGGCAGGAAACGTCATTGGGCGAACAATGGCGTGGAAAGATACCTCTCGCCCGTGTCGCAGGCAAAGGTAATGATATTCATGCCGGCCATCTCCGGGCGCCCGGCCACGGAAAGCGCGGCGAAGACATTGGCCCCGCTGGATATGCCGCAGCACACGCCCTCGTGCTTCATGACCTTGCGGGCCATGTCGATGGCATCATCGCCTTTTACCGTCAGGATCTCGTCCAGGATCTCGGTATTGAGCACTTTGGGCACGAATCCCGCGCCAATGCCCTGGATTTTGTGCGGCCCCGGCCTGCCGCCCGAAAGGACGGGCGATTCTGCAGGCTCCACGGCAATGACCCTGAAATCCCGGATGACTTCCTTGAGGTAAAGCCCGGCCCCGGTGATGGACGAGCCGGAACCAACCCCGGCCACAAGCACGTTCATGTTGCCGGAACTGTCGTGATTGATCTCGCGCCCCGTGGTATAATAATGGGCTTCAACGGCATTCGGGCTGGAAAACTGGTCAAAAAGCCAGGCCCCTTCCTTTTCGGCCATTTCGGCCGCTCGCCCAACCGCTCCCGCCATTCCCTCCTCTGCCGGGGTCAGCACAAGGCGCGCCCCATAGCCGGCAAGCAGCGCCCGTCTTTCCATGCTCATGGATTCGGGCATGGTCAAAAAGCATTCAAGCCCCCAGGCCGCGCAGACAAGGGCGCAGCCAATGCCCAGATTGCCGCTTGTCGCGGCCACCATCCTGTCCCTGAGCTCCCCGCGTTTTACGGCCCTCTCCAGGCAATGAAAGGCAACGCGATCCTTGATGGAGCCGCCGGGATTCTGGTTCTCGAGCTTGAGCCAGACAGTGCCGGGCAGATCCTTTGAAAGCTTGAGTTTCAAAATCGGAGTTTTGCCTATGGATTGCAGGACGGATGATTGCATTGGAAAACCTCGGTTTGCGGCTGTTTTTCCATCAGATGCGGCATTTGCCTTTTAATCTGCGCGCGCATAAAATGGCGTCGGCGGCCGGCCGAATATCGGGGCGCCGCCTTTTCGGTAACACCTTAAAGCAAGATCTGGAAAAAGGGAATATCATGAAAAAGTTGCAGATTATTTCTCTGGCTGCCGTCCTTCTTTGCCTGCTTGCCGGCGGCGCGGCTTTTGGCAAGGCCAGCACGGCGGAATTGTACACCCATGCCCTGATGACAGGCGACGCGGGCGCCCTGGAAAAGCTCCTCGCGCCAAACTTCTGGTACATTGGCTCAAACGGCCATATCCGCGACAAGGAACACTTTATCCAGGAAGTAAGGGACAAGAAATTCGTGGTCGAGCACATGGCCCTGCGCAACGTTCGCGAAACAAGCCTTGGCGAAACCACAATCCTGACCGGAAACGGCATTTTCGATGGCAAATTTGAAAGAAAGACCCCCCAGGGCCTTATGCGCTATACCCTGGTGCTGGCCAACAACCGCGGCACCGAACAGGTCGCGCTTTTCCAGGCCACGCCCGTTCTGCCCACAAGCGAATGCATGGACGGCAACTGCAAACTCAAGTAGCAAACTGTCTGGTGCCTGCCTGTCCGGCATCCTGTTCATATACTGAAAACCGCGCCACGCACTTCGGAGCCCCTATGCCTGTTTCTTTTTCCCCCACCCGCTGCCATGTCAACCTCGCCGCCATCAAGCGCAATTTTCAGCGTTTGGGCGCGCCAGGCGCCCTCATGCCGGTCATCAAGTCAGATGCATACGGCCACGGGCTTTTACCAGTCGCGGGTATTCTCGATGAGGCGGGCGCGCGCAGCTTTGCCATTGGCGGCGCGAGCGAGGGCGAGGAGCTGCGCAACGCCGGTTTTGGCCAGCGGCTTCTGCTTCTGACAGGCTGCCGCACGCCAGATGACTGGGAAACGGCCGCGCTTTACGGGCTTTTGCCCCTGGTCAATGATTTCAAAAACCTGGAAATGGCCGCGGCCTGTCCCCATAATCTTGAAATAGCCATCAAGTGCGACAGCGGTATGGGGCGTCTCGGTTTTGGAAAGGACGACATCCCGGCCATTGCCGAGAAAATCCGCAATTCGTCAAATTTGAAGCCTGTAATGGCTGTCTCGCATTTTGCAAGTTCCGATATGCCGGAAGACGCGGAATATGCGGCTGGCCAGATGGCGGCATTTGAGGATTTCGCAAGGGCCCTCGCGCAGATATTTCCCGCCATCGGGCGCTCGCTTGGCAATTCGGCGGCGGCCCTTGGGCTGCCGGATGCGGCTTATGATGTGCTGCGCCCCGGGCTGGCGATTTATGGCGGCAACCCGTTTTTTGGCACTTCCCGCGAAAACGCGGGCGCGGGCCTGGAATGGGCCATGTCGATTTCCACCCCGATCCTGCAGGTAAAACGTCTGGCAAAGGGCCAGAGCGTCTCATACGGGCGTATTTTCAGGGCGCTGCGGGACATGGATGTGGCTGTGGTTTCCTGCGGCTACAGCCAGGGCCTGGCGCGCGGCCTTTCCGGCCGCTGCGACATGCTGGTGCGCGGCCGGCGTGTGCCGCAGATTGGCCGCATTTGCATGAGCATGTGCATGCTTGATGTCAGCTCCATGCCGGATGCCGCCCCCGGCGAGCTTGCCTGGCCGCTGGGCGGGCCTGCCGCTGCGGAAACTTCCCCGGTCGATGCCTGGGAACTGGCCATGAAGCTGGATACTGTTCCCTACGAGCTTCTTTGCCTTATGGGCTCGCTTAACCTGCGTGAATACGAGAACAATTGAAAATCCTGTCATAAAGGGTTCCCTGGCATGTCATTGAGAGAACGTATCCGCAAAGTGTTCCGCCATGGGGATGCTTCTGTTGAAGAAGTGCTTGTGGCGGCAGGCCGTCTGGGCTGTCCTGTAAATCTCAGCTATGTGGACAGGAATCGCGTTTTGCGCAACCTGAACTGCCATGTAAGCTCAATCCGCAAAAACAGGGTGATGCTCAAGCTGGATGATTCGCAGGCGGCTTCTGTCTTCAATCAGGAAAAGTGCTATATCTATCTTAAGCTGCCGCCGGCCGCCATGGAAAAGCTGCATTTTGTCAGGGATCCAAAACAGAACGGCTTTTTATGCAAAAGCAGCATTGCCGAGTGTTTTCCGGATGAGGAGGACGTGACGCGCAAGGTGGCGATTGCCATGCCGCGCTCCTATATCAGGCGCGAACTGAGAAGCCACGAGCGCTATCGCGTTTTTTCGGGCATGCTTGCGGATGCCGCGCTCTGGATCATGGATGGAGTCCAGGGCGGCCAGTTTGTCGCCAGGGACCCGGATTTCACCTGCAACCCGGGGATGCCCTCATCCCTGCGGATAGTTAATATTTCGGCCGGGGGCGCCCGGGTGATCATTGAAAAAACCGATTACCTCGAGGAATTGGCCAATGTTGATCAAAAAACCTTTCTTCTGCGCCTGGGGCTGAATATTGTTCCGGGCGAGGTGCTGGACACCTATATTATCTGTGGCTGCGTCGGCTCGAATTACAGCATCGAACAGCGCAGGTTTACCTTGCGCCTGAGTTTTCTGCTCAGCAGGAACAGCCAGGACAGCCAAATACGCCAGAACGCGGCCCTCAATGAAATAAGCCAGTGGCTCAACAACTTTTACAGGGAAAAAGCGTAATCCCCGGGGCATTATTTTTCCAGATACGCAAGCGCGTCAGAAGCGGTGGTAGTCGGCCTCCCTTGTGGCCTGAGGCCCCTGGGGGCATGGAGCGCCGGGGGCGCACTGGCCTGTGCCGTCGTCAATCGGCAAGGTTGGATCGCGGTTTATTGGCGCATCCTGTTTTGGAATGTCCAGGATGCTGGTTTTGCGCTCGCGGGCGTTTATCCTGGTTTTCAGGCCGGCAGGCAGGCCCCGTTCCTCAAAAAACGGCACGCCCCGTGAATTTGAGGCGAAAATGTGGGCCTTGTTGCGCAAAAGATGCAGCCGCAGAATTAGCAGGCTTGGCGAGAACTGGCCAATTAATGCCGGGATTTCATATTCCGCCGACTGGGCCAGGGCTTCGGCCATACTCATGCCTTCGCCAAGCAGTTCTTTCATCCTGGCTATGCGGTAAATGTCGCTGTCGTTGTCGGCAACAGGGTAGAAGGCCACGCCCAGCCTGCCGGAAAGCGCGTTGATGCCTTCCACGCAATGGGGGCAGGCGGGTGAAAAGAACATTCTTGTCTTGGCGTCGCCGCCTTCATCCAGGATTGGCCAGACATCAAGCTGCGACCTGGCCACGGCGCCCAGGTTGACCACAAACAGCGCAAGCCAGACCCAGAGCAGAACGGAATGGCGTTTTCCGGCAACGCCTTTCTGGTGGCTGCGTTCCCTCGCGCCGCGCCTGAAAAGCAAATAAGCGCCGGCAAAAAAGGCCGCGGCCGCAAGGCAGCTCACGCAGGGCGCGGTCAGGGCCATGAGCAGCAAAAAGCCGCAATCGGCAAGCACCATCAGGGCCGCCAGCCAGGCGCCGGGCCGGGCCAGGCCAAAAAGCGCGGCCAGCGCAAGGACGCCAAAGGCGCCGGCCCCTATCCACCACAGGGAAATCCCGAAAAATGAAAAATCCTCGTAAAGCGTGCAGCCTGTGGTCGCACAAAAATTCACGTCATTGCCCAGGGCAACCCAGATGCAAAACGCAGCCGCCAGAAGAGTCAGAAAAAAAGGCGCGCCAAGTATGCCTCGAACCTGCTTCATAATCACAACCAGCCTGGAACCATTGATTAGTGGGGGCTTTCGCGCATTTTCAAGCCCGGACAAAAAATTTTTTATCCTGTTTTTGTTTTTTCGTAAAGTTGCCATCCCTTCCTTGCAATACGGGGCAGGACAGGATAAATAAAGGCCATGTCAAGCCGTTTGCTGTTTCTGGCTCCCGCAAGCTCCATCGCGTCAATATTCCCGGTTCTCAAGGAACAGGGTGTTGAACTTGGCATGGCCGAAAACCTTAAAGGCGCGCAAACCTTTATCCGCAGGAACGCGCCCTCGGCCATCTTTGCCCGTCCCTACCTGCCCGGCTTCAAGGTGGAGGAACTGCTGGCGGAGGCCGCGCAGGACCCCGGCTTTCCGCCCATAATCATTATTGCCGACAGCGGCAGCCCCGCGGAAGCGCAAAGATTGCTTGAACTGGGCGCAAAGGATTACTGGGTCGAGCCGCTGGATGTGGAAAGGATCATGACCCTGGCGCGCGAGCCGCGCAAACCCGCGCCAGTTCCCGCCAGCAGCACTCTTGGCGGGCACAGGTCAAAAACCGGCCCGACAATTGTCGGCAGCAATCCGGCCATTGCCAGGGTTATGCGCCTTGCCAGGCAGGTGGCGCCGTCCAGGGCCACAGTGCTGATTACCGGCGAATCCGGCACCGGCAAGGAAATGTTCGCCCGCTATCTCCATTCGCAGAGCAACAGGGTCAACGGCCCCTTCGTGGCCGTAAACTGCGCGGCCCTGCCGGAGCATTTGCTGGAAAGCGAGCTTTTTGGCCATGAAAAGGGCGCCTTTACCGGCGCCATTGCCCGCAAGCTGGGCAAGTTCGAGCTTGCCAATGGCGGCACAATATTGCTTGATGAAATTTCGGAAATGGACCTGGCCTTGCAGGCCAAGCTTTTGCGCGTGCTGCAGGAAGGCGAGATTGACCGCGTTGGCGGTTCGGAAACCGTAAATGTCGATGTGCGCGTGCTGGCCACAACCAACCGCGATCTCGAGGATTGGGTCAAACAGGGCAAGTTCCGCCAGGACCTTTATTTCCGCCTCAACGTCATTCCCCTGCGCCTTCCTTCCCTGCGGGACCGCGGAGAAGACGTGCTCGAGCTTTCCCGCTTTTTCATCAATATGTATGTCCGCGAATATGGCCTTGGGCCCACGCCGCTTTCGGATGCGGCCGTGGACTGGCTCAGGAGCTATGCCTTTCCCGGCAATGTGCGCGAACTGCAAAACTTGATGGAAAGGGCTGTTCTGCTGGCAAATGGCAGGCCGATCGAGCCGGCCCATTTTCTGCTCGAAAACGACGACTGGCCGCTTTTTGAGGACGAAAGCCATGAGGCCGCCGCAGGCGATAATCCCCAGCCGCAAATTTCCGCTCCAGCGGCCCAGCCCGAATCCCCCTTTGCCAATGGGGTCATACCCCTGCATGAAATGGAAAGAATAATGATTGCAAGGGGGCTCGAGGCCACGGCCGGCAACCGCACCCAGGCAGCGGAGCTATTGGGGATTTCCGTGCGCACCCTGCGCAACAAGCTCAATGAGTACCGCGCTGCCGGCTCGCCCGTGGATTAGGGCATTCACGCAATTTCATTGCCTGAATGCCATGCTGTCGCTTCCCAATCTTTCGGGCATTCGGGCATAATCTTCCGAAAAATCGTTAGCGGCCGCCTTGCAGGGCAAAATTTTCCCATTCGCCTTTTCCGCCTTCCCCCATAAGGCCAAAACGCGTCCTTCCCATCCGTAATGCCTTCATATTATTCATAAAAATTGAAGCCGTGCTTTTGGCATCATGGTTGCATATTCCTGGCCGACAGGAAAAAACTTCTGCCTTCAACAGGGCGGTTTCCGAATTTCAGGGCGCCCCATGCGCCATCAAAATATTTATTTCATACGGAGGAAGATATGGGTCTTTCAGCATCAATGTGGACAAGCGTTTCCGGCCTGCTCGCCCACGGCAACAAGATGAACGTGGTGGGCAACAACATAGCCAACGTCAGCACCATCGGCTTCAAAGGCCAGCGCATGGATTTCAACGACTATCTGTACATCAACGGCGGTTCCACCAGCGGCCCTACCCAGATTGGCGCGGGCGTATCGACCTACGCGGTGATCGGCGACTTCTCCCAGGGATCCCTGGAATCGACCAACTCGGTTACGGATCTCGCCATTGACGGCAACGGCTTCTTCAAGGTCCGCAAGCCCAACAGCGACGACATGTACTATACCCGCGCCGGCGACTTTTACTTCAACGCCGACCGCCAGCTCCAGAACCCCGAAGGCTATCGCCTGCAGGGCTGGAAGATAGACAATTCCACCCGCCTGACCTTCAAGAACGATTCCGTCAACCTTGGCGAGAACCAGGCCAACGAATCCGCCTTCCAGGGCACGGGCACGCCGCAGGACATCATTCTGGATTCCTGGTATCTTGAGCCCCAGCGCACAAGCAGCGTCAACTTCACCATGGGCCTGACCAGCGATGGCAACAGCGACCGCGCAACCAGCACGGAAAATCCGATGACCGCGCTCTTCGACCAGTGGGACGCCACCAAGAAGCCGCCCATGCCAGACACCTCCTACGCGACATCCTCTTCGATCAAAGTTTATGACGAGGGGGGCACATCTCATACATTAACTGTTTACTACGACCAGGTGGCGACAAAGTCCAACTCATACGAGATTGCAGGCCTGCCTGCCGGCTACACCATGTACGAATATGTCGTTACCATTCCGCCGGAGGAAGATATGCGTTCATACGGTGGAAAGGGCTATGATCCAGAAAGTAATGAGTGGGGTACCGAACCGACCAACTTCTATAATCCTGATCCAGAAGTCTGCAACAAAAACGCTGGCATGCTGATGACCGGCCACCTGATTTTTGATGCCGCCGGCAACCTGGTCAACCAGACAGCCTACACCTACGGCGGCAACGAAACGGATATGGGTGACAACAACCAGTACACCGGCAATCCTGCTGATTTGTCTTCATGGCAGTCTACGCGCTTTTCTAGTAATGGGTTGCCCGTGTTCACGGCCAACTTCACCGGTCAGCCCCTGGCCAATACGGTTAACGAGACCACGACCAATGGCAAGAGCCAGGCCCAGGATTATATCATCGAGCTTGATCTTGGCCTGCGCAATCTTGGTGGCAAAGACGGTGACTGGAGCGTGGAGGGCGGGCAAAGTCTCGCTGATATACAGGTTCAGACTACTGAAACCACTGAGCAAGTTTATAAAGCCGCTCCAGTTGAAAAATACCTTTATGAAGATCGTCAGGCCACTGATGCCGATGCGTATTACTACCAAACTGAAAAAGGCTGGTTTCCTGTTAATGTAGTGACTGTTAATGGAAAACAAACCATCACTTATCAGGACGGGACAAAACAAGATCCTGCTACCGGGACTGATGTTCCTAACATTGTAACGGTCGATGAAGCCAATCCCAGATTGAGTACGATGAGCTGGATAGAAGCTGGTACCAAAACTGTTGATGCATTTTTTGCAGCTGACTTTAAACCTGACAAGGACGCCCGGTATTATATCATGCAATTGGCTGATGGCAACGGACCATTCTCCGAACCTAAAAAGGTGATGATTGAACAAGATGTCAATGGTGGTTGGCAAACTGGAGATGGTACTCCAATAACTTCAGCTGATTTTCAAGGCAACCCCTCGAAATACGAAACCAAAATTCATGTGGAGAAGAAAAAATATACAGCTACTCCTGGGGAGCCGGTAATCGATGATACGCTCAAAGAGAATGTTCTTTACCGCACGGCGGATGGCAAATATGATAACGCTTACGAAAAAGTTGGAAACGACTGGCAATTAAAGAGTGCTGCGAAGAACCAACCCTTGTACATCGAAGGGACAGAACTTGTAACCAAAACCACGGTTAATTTCAATGATGTCGCGACCTTCGCCAATGCCGAGCGCATGGAGAACGCGACCAAGGCCGGCAACAAGAGCTTCATAACCCAGGACGCGGGGCAGAACGGCTATGCTTCCGGCATACTGTCCAGCACCAACATCACCAACGACGGCGTGGTGTACGGCTATTACGACAACGGCCAGACGATTCCGCTCTACCAGATTGCCCTTTATGATTTCCACAATCACCAGGGCCTGAGGCGGGAAGGCGGCAATCTCTACGCCCAGACAAAGGAATCCGGCGAGGCCCGCCAGGGAGTGGCAGGCGAGGCAGGCTTCGGCGTAACCCGCGCCTACAATATCGAAATGTCCAACGTTGACCTGAGCCGGGAGTTCGTGAACATGATCACCACCCAGCGCGGCTTCCAGGCCAACTCCAAGGGCGTGACAACAGTCGATACCATGCTTGAAACCGTAATCGGCATGAAGAGATAACGAGTTCGCAAAAGCCACGGGCGCCCGCGTGGGGCAGGCGCCCGAAATGGCTTCATCCTCCGTAAAAGCCCGGTTCCCGTATATGGGAACCGGGCTTTACCGGTTAATTCTGTCTGTCCTCATCAAGCATGGCGAAAGGGATTGGCGGCAGCCAGCGGAAGGAGCTTCCGTTCACTCCCCCAAAAAATCCTCCGGCAGTCTTTCCCTTATCCAGGCGCTGATTTGCGAGGGGCTCAAGCCGGCTGCCGGGCAGGCCAGCGTGGCGGCATTGCGGTAAAGCTCCGCCCTTTCATTGTGCAGGTCAGCCAAAGTCTGGCCAGGGGCGATGGCCAGGCCGCGCTCCGGGTTTCTGGCTATTCTTTCCTCAATCAATTCAAAAGGCACATCCAGCCAGACGACAGGGCCAAGGCTTTGCAGATGCCCGATGGCGGCCTTTTTGTAAACCACGCTGCCGCCGGTGGCGATTACAGCCCGCGCGGCCCTGATTGAGCAGATCATGCCGCATTCGACATCCAGGAATTTTTCCTTGCCAAAGGCGTCGGCCACATCCTGCAGGCGCGTGCCGTAAAGGGCCTCGATGAGGTTGTCGCTGTCAATCATGGCCCAGTCCAGGTCGCGCGCAAGGCTTGCGGCCACTGTGCTCTTGCCGCAGCCGGCCATGCCGATCAGGCTGACGCAGGGCCAGGTTCTGGTGGGAGGGGCAATCAATTTGTCGGATTCCATAATGAAATCTTTTTGTTGGCAGGTTTGCGCCGCAAAAATGGAGTCGGGGGCCAGCGGCCCCCGACGTGGAGGCAGGGGCAGGGCCCCAGCCAATGCCAATAATTAGCCCCAGAGAATCAGGCCGGTTTCAAGCGGCGTGGAGAGGCCCCGATGAACCGGGATCACGCGGATGCCATAACGGTAGCTGCCGTTGCGCCGCGGGATGTAAACGCCGCGGTAAATCAGGCTGCCGTCGCCTTTCTGGTCGGGCCTCGGCTCCAGGCGGATGACATCGGGCTTGTCGCGGAAGTTGCCGTTGGCGAAGGTGCGGCCGATTACAAGCTGCACAAGCAGCTCGTCGGGATGCATTTCGCCGGGGTGCAGGCGCAGCTTCATGTTGACCGGCTCGCCGCAGAGCATGGTGTTGCCATCCGCGCCGCTCAGGATGATTTCCTCCATCTTGATGGTGTTGAACCGCGCTGGCAGGTTCTTTTGCCAGCTGGCCACATCCTTGAGCAGCTTCCAGTTGTCCCTGCTGAGGTTTTCCCTGCGGGCCGCGGCCGGCTTGTAGGCCAGTTCCACATAATCGCGGACCATGCGGTTGCTGGAATACATGGAGGTCAGGCTCTTGAGGGAGCGTTTGGACATGGCGATCCAGTTGCCGGGCAGGCCGCTGGAATTCAGCTCGTGATAAAGCGGCAACACGGCGTTTTCGAGCAGGGCGTAGAGGTCTTCTGCGTCGGAGTAGTCGTTCTGGTCCTCGAGCGGGAGTTCCAGGGTCACAACCGGGCCGATTGTCCAGCCATTCTGGCGGTTGTAGCCCTCGCACCACCAGCCGTCGGAAATGCTGAAGTTGATGCCGCCGTTGACCGGGAGCTTCATGCCCGATGTGCCGGAGGCTTCATGCGGCCTTCTCGGGGTGTTCAGCCAGACATCGCAGCCCTGGGACAGAAGCCTGGACACGGCGAGGCTGTAGTTTTCCATAAAGAAGATCTTGCCGAGGAAACGCTCGTCGCGGGCCATGCGGATTACATCCTGCATGATGTTGATGCCCGCCTCGTCGGCCGGATGCGATTTGCCGGCAAAGACAAAGGCGACGGGACGGTCGGGATTGTTGATGATCCTGGCCAGCTTGTCCGGATCGGCAAAGAGCAGGGTCGCGCGTTTGTAGGGCGCGAAACGGCGCGCAAAGCCAATCAGCAGGGTATCGGGCTTAAGCATGCTTTCCATGCGGTTGCGCTGGTCCCTGGTCAGGTGGAATTTCTGGGCGAACAGCGGCACGCTGGCGCGCAGGGCGTCAAGCAATTCCTCTTTCTGGGTCATGCGCGCGGCCCAGTATGTGTCGTCCGGAATCTCGTCAACCCTGTTCCAGACCGGATCTTCCGGCGCTGCCTGGAGCCAGCCTTCGCCAAGGTACTGGTTGAGCAGCTCGTGCATCTGCGTGCCGACGTATGACGGTGTATGCACGCCATTGGTAACGAAGGTTATCGGGGTTTCGGCCAGGGGCACGCTCTTCCAGAGCTTGTTCCACATGTGGCGGGAAACTTCTCCATGCAGGCGGCTCACGCCATTGGAGAAAGAGGAAAGACGCAGGGCCAGGACCGTCATTTCAAAGTTGTGCGGATTGCCGCCTTCCATCTGGCCAAGCTGGACAAACTGCTGCCAGTTCAGGCCCAGGGTGCCGGCAAAGGCGTTGAAATAGCGGTTCATCAGGTCAAGGGCAAAGGATTCGTTGCCCGCGGGCACGGGCGTATGGGTGGTGAACACCGTGTTGGCGCGAACCCTGTACTTGGCCTCGTCGTATGTCATGCCGTTGCGAATGTATTCCTGCAGGCGCTCAAGGCCGAGGAAGGCCGAATGGCCTTCGTTCATGTGGTAAACGCTGGGCTGGATATCGAGGGCGCGGAGCATGCGCACGCCGCCCATGCCGAGGATGATTTCCTGCAGCAGGCGGATTTCGCGGTTGGCCTCATAGAGCCTGTCGGTGATGCGCCTGTCGGATTCGCTGTTGTTGTTGATGTCGGTATCCATCAGGTACAGGGTAACCCGGCCTACTTTCATCTGCCAGACGCGGATATAGAGGATGCGGCCCGGCAGCTCGATCTGCACGAAGAGCGGGGCGTTATCCTTGTTCAGCACCTGGCGGACGGGAAGATTGGCGAAGTTGTTGATGGGATAGACAGCCACCTGGCGCCCGTTTTCGTCAATTTCCTGCTTGAAGTAGCCTTCCTTGTACAAAAGGCCGATGCCAACAAGCGGAATGGCCATGTCCGAGGCGGATTTCAGGTGATCGCCGGAAAGCACGCCCAGGCCGCCGGAGTAGATCGGCACGGATTCGGTAATGCCGTATTCGGTGGAGAAATAGGCCACGGGGCGTTTGGTATTGAGATCGTCGTCAATGTCCTGCAATGGTTTGGCCATGTACTGGTCAAATTCATCCATGACTTCCTTGTAGTCGCGCATGTATTCTTCGTTGGCCAGAAGCTGCTCCAGCCTGTCGTTTTCCGCCTGGGAAAGAACCTGGATGGGATTGTGGCACTTGTCCCACATGTGCGGATTGAGCGACATGAAGAGCGCGCGGGCCTTGTCATGCCAGCACCACCAGAGATTGTTGGAAAGCTCGTGCAGGCGCGAAAGCTCCTGGGGCAGCTCGGCAACGGCCAAAATGGGCCTCAGGAAAGGGGTAACGGAAGAGCTTGCCTGCAGCACGCGGTTCATGCCCTCGCGGGCCTCATTGGCCTGTTCGGTGCGCACGGCGGCTTTTTCAAGGGCGATGTTGAAGGCTTCGAGATAATTGGCGAAGAAGTTTTTCCAGCTCGTCAGCTCCGCCACGTCGCGGGCCTTGACGCGCAGGGCGGCCAGGTCCTTGTCGGTGTAGGTGGCGGCGTCCATGGTGTAATTGAGCAGGGCATCGACGCTCTGGTCGTAGTTCATGCCGCGCCTGGGCATGACCGCCACGCCATGCGGCATGGAAATTGTCTTCTGGGCATTTCTGGCCCACATGCCGAAGCCGGAAAGGTCGGTTGTGAGGGTGGGCACGGACCAGGCCGCGCATTCCTGCGGGGTGTAGCCCCAGGGTTCGTACCAGGACGGGAAGAAACCGGCGTCGCAGGCGCTGATGATGTCTTCGTAAGGCATGTTGAAGAAACCGTCGTTGCCGTCAAGCATGGCCGGGTTGAAGATGACCTTGACGCGGGAATCCCTGTGGTTGTTCAGGCCAAGGCGCCGGCAGGCATTGATGATGGGGTCCTGCGGGGCGTTCCAGGCATAGTGGGTGCAGATGAATGGCTGGCCGTTGTCGCTGGCGTTGGGATCGCCCATTGTGGCGGCAAGGTTGACGCCCGTATGGCCGCCCATGACCAGGCAAAGGGCCAGGATCGAGGCGTCGCGGCCGGCCAGGTTCTTTTCCGCGCGGGCCAGGGCGTCCAGAAAGATGTCCACGCCCTTGTTGTGCATTTCGTAACGGCCGGAAATGGCGAAGATGCGCGTGTTGGGCGGCAGTTCGGCGCGCAGAAAGCGGTTGGCCGCGGCAATGATCTTTGCCCTGTGGCCGAGGGGCACGTCGCGTTTTTCGGAATAGTCAGGAATGACGCGCATATCCAGGCCGTTCACGGTGATCACGTCCGGCTTGCGGCCAAGCAGCACGCTGGCTTCCTCGCCCGTGATCTGGCTTACGGTGGTGAAGGCGTCGGCCTCGCGGGCGGATGCGCTTTCCATGCTCCATTTGGCGGTGATGTTCTGCGCGGCGGCTTCCTGGGCAGGGTTGATGCTGCGCAGGTTATTGTAGATATCCATCCCGGTGCTGGCAAGCGAGCGGCCCAGCATGGTGGCGTGGGTGGTGAAAACCGTGGCGATGGCCGGCGTTGTTTTCTTGAGATGCAAAAGGCCCGCGCCGCACATCCATTCATGGAAGAGGGCGACGGAACGGCCGCCGTTGGGCACTACAAGACATTCGTGGATGGCGTTGATCACTTCGCCGCAGGCGGAAGCGAACATGACCGGCTCGATGTAGTCCCAGCCGCCGGAGAGGGAATCCACCCCGTAGTTTTTCCACAATTCATAAAGCAGCTGGTTTGAGCTGTAGCGCTGCACAAAATCGACCAGAATGGCCTTGGGCCGTCCGGGAATGTTCCAGCGGCCCAGACGGCATTTGAGATCGCGGCTGGCCAGGGCCACGCGCACGGAATCCCAAAGATGCTCGTCGGTTTCCTCAAAACCCGCGTTGTGCTGCAGGCTTGGGCCAAGCAGGAAGTAGTCTTCCCCAAAGGTCTCCACGGCCTGCAGCGCCTTGCTGCTGACCACGGAATAGATCCCCCCGACCTTGTTGCAGACTTCCCAGCTTGTTTCAAAGAGGGTTACCGGGGCGTTGTTAAATTCCATAAAGTCTCCTCCCAGGGCCGCGGGACGCGGCAATTAAAACTGCCAGCCGCCGGGCGACAGCCCGGCGGCCTGCCAAAGTTATATTTTAGTTAACAGGGAACCTGTCGCCATTTCACACTGTTTTTCTGGGCTTGCGGGCCAGGGGCGCGGCGCGTTTTCCGGGCGCGCTTTTGGGCGTTTCGCCGTCATCTTCTTCTTTTTTGGCCCTGGCCCTGGTTTTTTTGGCTTCCTGCTCCTCCGCAAGCTCCTCTTTGCCCTCGGCCTCCGCAACGCGCATGCCAAAATCGGCCAGCACGTTCATGTAGGCTATGTAGGCATCGTAGGGGCTGGGGAAAGAATTGGGCCTGTCGGGCACAAAGCTCTGGAACCACTTGGTGGACATATTATGAAAATGATCGGCTGTCTGCAAGCGTTCGAAATCCTTCAGCAGCGATGGCGAATCAAGCTGGCGCACCTGCCGGGCAAGGGAATAGAGCGAATGGATGGCGTCTTTCTGCATGTCGTTGCCAAGCCAGGCATTCAGGTCGCGGCCGTCTTCGTCCCAGCTCATGAACTGGGGCACGTCAACTTCGCCGACTGGCTTGTACTTTTTGCTGACCTCGCTGGCCGTGCCGAAATTGAAGTCCGGATTGGCCATGATCGCGCCGGGCAGGGCTTCCATGAAGTCGAAAATTCCGGAATCGGCCTTGTTGCGCAAGCCGAAAATATGGTAGTCGTTGAAGAGGTTGATGACTTCTGCATCGCTCTGGGCATGGATCCAGGAGGCATATTTTTCGGCTGTAAGCGGCCACTGGTTCCAGGAACGGTCGCTGAAACGCTTGCCAAGATCAACGGAAAGCGGCGCGTTGCGCAGAAGCAGGCGCATATTCGGGGCGTCAATCGGGCAATAGACAAAGTTGGAGCTTCTCCAGCCCAGCACATGGTCCGCGCCTTCGGTAAGCACTGTCTTGAAGCCCAGGTCGCGCAGCGTGAGCGCCATGTCGTTGTTGTAAACCAGTTCGGCGTTGCGGTAAGTGGCGGGCTTTTTGCCAAAGAGCTTCCTGACGCGCTTTGCGTGGGCCTCTGTCTGGAGGACGAACTCCTGCTGCGAATACAGAAAGGCCAGGCTGTGCGGGGCCGTTTCGGCCGCGAATTCCACATTGCCTGTCTCGGCCAGGGCCTGGAAGCTTTCCAGGACTTCCGGCGCGTATTGCTCGAACTGGTCGAGAGCCGTGCCGGATATGCAGAGCGTGACCTTGAAATCCTTGCCGTAGCGCCTGAAGAGCTTCAGCAAAAGATCGTTCATTGGCAGATAGCAGACGCGGGCCGTATAGAGCATGGCGTCGCAGTTCTTGTCGTCGTCCTCGTAAACAGAGTTCTGGCCCATGTCGAAAACCGTGTACCTGCGCAGGCGGTACGGTTCATGAACCTCGTAGCACAAGCATAAAGTTGGCATCAGTTGCCTCCCGTGGCTTCACTGTATAGTTGCATAAGTTGCTCCGCTGCATTCCCCCAGCGGATTGACCTCATCTCCTCGCGACAGTTCTTTACAAGTTCGCTGGCCAGCGCGGGATATTCCAGCACGGCGCAAATTTTGTCGGCCATGTCGCGCGTATCCCAGAAGTCTGCCTTGAGCGCGTGTTCCAGAATTTCGGATACGCCCGATTGCCGGGAAAGCAGCACGGGCACGTCGTAGAGCATGGCTTCGAGGGGTGTGATGCCGAAGGGTTCGGAAACTGAAGGCATGACATAAAGATCCGAAAGCGCGAACATCCTGTCCACCTGCTCGCCGCGCAAAAAACCGGCGAAATGGAAGCGATGCCCTATGCGCAGCTGGCCCGCGCGGCGCACAAGCTGGGGCAGCATATCGCCCGAACCGGCCATGAAAAAGCGCACGTTGGGCAGCTTTTCCAGAACCAGGCGCGCGGCTTCCATAAAATATTCCGGGCCTTTCTGGAAGGTGATGCGGCCCAGGAAAAGCACGCGCTTTTCGTGGCGAATGCGCTGGGGCACCTCATAATGCTGGGGCACCTCATGGCGCGTTACGGCATTGTAAACGACCCTGACCTTTTCCGGCGGCACGCCATAGCGGTTGATGACCACATTGCGGGTAAGCTGGCTGACGGCCACGACAATATCCGCGGCCAGCAGCCCGGCCCTTTCGATGCCGGCCACTATGCCGTTGATGTTTTCGCCGCTTCTGTCGTATTCCGTGGCGTGGATATGCACGACAAGCGGCCTGCCGGTGAGAGCCTTGACCATGATGGCCGCCGGATACGTCATCCAGTCATGGGCGTGGATGACGTCGAAATTTTCCTTGAGGGCCAGGGCGCCGACAAGCCGGGAGAAGCGGTAAACCTCGCTCATCAGGTTTGGCCCGTAGCCGCCCTTGAGATCCCAGGTATAGGCCCCGCCCTGTTTTCTTTGAACGTGCTCGCCGCCGGGCAGATGCCTGCCGGTGATATGGGAAAGCGCTTCCTGGTAGGCTTCCGGCGTCATGTAGGGCATGAGCGGGCTTGTTACGGGCATGAAGCGGATATTGCTGTCCCATGCGTGCTGGCCGGCCCAGGCCATCCTTTCTTCCACCTCGTCCGTAATTTCGACGCCGGAAGCGGACTGCAGGCGCAGAAAATCGTTCTTGCCGCCCCTGCCGACGCTGGGCATGACAAAGCAGATTTCCGCGCCCTTGCCGGCCAGAGCCTGGGTCATTCCAAAACAGGCCGTGCCGAGTCCGCCGCTGATGTGCGGCGGGAATTCCCAACCCAACATTAAAACTTTCATCTGACTTCCCCCTGCTTTTTGCCGTGCTTTGTCACCGGTTCAAGGGCAAGTGTGGCGCGGCACACGCCCGCTGTGTCGCCGGAAACCGGCTGGGCAAGCAATTTGGAGATCCTGTGTTCCCAGGCGTCGTAAACGCCGGGGGCCGCCCGCCTGAGCATGACAAGCATGCGCAGGCATTCGGCAACGCTCCAGGCCTGGGCTATTGCGCCATGCGGCAGGGCGGGCGGGGCGGCATCGAAAATTTCGGAAATGCTGCCAATGCCCGCATCGGCCAGATGTTCCGTAAACAGGGGCGTGACCCGGTCGAGCAGGGATTCCGCGCGCCGCTCCACGCTTTCGTCCACGGCGACCCGCAAAAGGGCGGCCGTGTAATGACCAAGCAGCCAGGGCCAGACCGTGCCCTGGTGATAGGCCGCGTCGCGCTGGGCGGGGCCGCCCTCGTAGCGGTTCTTGAAATTGACGTCTTCCGGCGCCAGGGTTCTGAGCCCATACGAGGTAAGGAGCTTCCTGCGCACGCAGGCCACAACCTGGCCCTGGTGCTCGTGGCGCAAAACCGGATACGGCAGGGAAACGGCGAGAATCTGGTTTGGCCTGATGCTCTGGTCGAGCAGGCCGTTGCTCCAGACGTCGCCCAGGTAGCCGCCCTCCCGCGCGACCCAGAAATGCTCGTAAAAGCTGTCGCGCATCTGTTTGAGCAGGGTCGGGAACTCGTAGTCGCTGTCGCCGAATTTGCGGGCAAGCTTGTCCACGAAGGCCATGGTATTGTACCACAGGGCATTGAGCTCCACGGGGCAGCCGTTCCTTGGCGTTACAGGATGGCCGTTGCTCGTGGCGTCCATCCAGGTAAGCTGGGTGTGGGCGTCGCCGGCGTGCAAAAGGCCCTCGCCATCCACAAAGATGCCCATGCCCGGGCCGCGGCGATAGCCGTTGACGATTTCCTTGAGGGCGCGCCAGGCGTTTTCGCGCGCCCAGCCGTAACCGTCGGGGTTTTCCTCCAGGTAGCACTGCACGGCAAAGGCATACCAGAGGGAGGCATCGGCCGAATTATAGGATGCGCGGTCGGCATGGCCGCTGAAGATATTGGGGACCAGGCCGTCCCTCATGCAGTTTGGCACCTGCGAAAGCACGTCCAGGCCAAACTTTTCGCGCCCGCCATAAAAGGCCAGGCCAGGCAGGGCGATAAGGGTGTCGCGTCCCCAGGCGTCAAACCAGTGATAGCCCGCAATGACCTGGGGCTGCCCGCCGGGGGCGGCGACGCAGAAATCCTTGCCGACTTCCTCCAGATGGCCGATAAGCCCGTAAACCTTTTTATGCTCTTCTGCCCGGGCCGCGGCAACCGCATCCCAGAGTTTGGCGATTTCCTCGCCCGCGCGGGGCAGGGCTTCCGTGCCGATGGCCATATAGACGCAGCCGCCGTCTTCGATATCCGAAAGCGGAATATCTATTATGCCGGGCTGGAAAAGGTCTTCCGTGTCGTCAAAGCCGCGGTCTCTTTCCCGGAAATACTTGACATTGTAGTACCAGCAGGGGTCTGGCTGGTAGGAATGGGCGGAACTGATCTGGAAAAACATTTCGGGCATGCCGGGATAGGGCTGGATGCCGAAACCGCCGGGCGCGGACTGCGTCCTGTGCTGGATTGCGTTGTTGGCGCGGGTTAGCTGGTGAAAGCCGCGATAGGCCAGCAGGGGCTTGACGCGAAGCTCAAGCTTTGGCGGGATGCTCTGGTTTTCGCGCCCGGTGCCTTCGACTTTCCAGCGAATGAGCAGCCGGGTCTTGCCATTTTCCATGATGATTTCGCGGATAATGCGCACATCGCCCACGCGATAGGTGAATTGCGGCCAGGGATCCAGCGTCATATCCTCAAGATACTGATGCCCCTGGGGATAGAGAGTGTTGGGATGCTGGCGCGTCGAGATAAAAAATTCCTTGCCGCCTCCGGCCACGGATTCTTCCATGGCCGAAAGCAGCACCTGGCGTCCGCTGGGCGATGCCGCAACCAGAAGCCCGTGGTATTTTCGGGTGTTGCAATAAAGAATGCTGCTGGAGGAATAATCCCCTAGCCCGTTGGTCAGCAGCCATTCCTTGCGAAGCGCCCTGCGCGTATTCTGGCAGGCGGCCTTGTCAAAGCAGAACCGCATACGGCCTCCTTGATGTACGGTTATGATTTAGGCCGGAAAATGGCTTGCTGCGAGAGGGGAGATGGGGGAAAGCCATTTTCCGGCATGATTTCAAGGCATAATTTGCAAACGGCAAATTATGGCCGTTTGCCCTGCCGCCCTGGCCGGGGGCGAGTTATTTGGGCCGCAAACAAAATCGCGGCCGCGTCAGGGCAAAAAACAAATATCGATATACGGCAAAAAGTCATGGCCATTTGCCTTTTCCCGTAAATTTGGCGCTAGTCTATTGAATTTTTCAACGGCTGTCGAGAATGGCAACCGGCAAATTGGCAGATAAAAGAGAAAAAAAGCGCAAACCGGCCATGAAAAATGGGATATCTGTCCCGAAACGCGCCGGGCGGACTGGCTGGCCGGGCAAATTCGCGGTTGGCCGGGGCGGGGAATCAGGAAAAAATCCGAATGGCGGGGCTTTAAGCTTAATTTAAATGGAAAAAATAATAAGCGGCGTGCAATCCCTTTCGGGATTGCGACTATTGTCGCTTGACGCGACACTAGTACTACAGTTGCAAACAGGAAAAAACATATATTTTTTCCTCTTTTTATCCCCAATTAATGGGGGGTCTGGGGGTATCATACCCCCAGCGGGTGCAGGGCGGAGCCCTGCGCGGGGTTTGGGGCGGCAGCCCCAATGCAAAATTACAAATGTAATACTAGGCGCTCCGCGGCTGGCGGATTTCGCGGAAAACAAGGCATGCCCGGAGCAGGATGATGCCGCCGGAAACGGCCATGCCGGCATAAACTGGCGCGTGCAGCCCGCTGACTGCGCCGGCCATGCCGAGCAATCCGCCGGCAAGGACTGCCAAAATCGAGATGCCTTCCGTTGGCGCAAGGCTGCGCGGCAGGATCATGGCAAAGAAAACGGGGGCCACCACTCCGCTGACGTAAATATCGTTTGCCATCAGCAAAAGGTCCAGGATGCCGTGCCCGCGCGCGGCCAGAAGCCAGCCAAGCAGGCCAAGCGCGCAGGCAGCCGCCCTGCAGGACAGGCCCAGATTCTTTTCCCCGACCCGCAGGATATCATTGCACAATACGGTTGCCGCGGTAACAAGACAGGAATCGGAGGAGGAAAGCACCGCGCTCAAAAGCGCGAGCAGAAGCGGCGCGGCGACCCAGGGCGGCATGGAATTCATTGCGCTGGCCAGAACGTTGTCGGGCGCTGTGCCCGCGGGGACGAAGCCCCTGGCCGCAAGGCCCAGAAAGGTGACCAGCGCCGCGCAGAGCAGGATGCCCAAAATGCCGATGCGGCAGCCGGCAAGCGCGGCATTTTCATCGCGCGCGCTTAAAATGCGCCCGAAAAGCATGGGACAAACCACATAACTGCCGCCGATAACGGCCAGAAAATAACAGAGCCGCGACGGGGGAAAATCGCTGTTGACAAATTCCGGCCTGAAGTTCCAGGCGGCCGGGGGATTGTGGAGAACAAGATAAAGCAGGGCCAGCGCAAGCCCGGCAAGCATTATGCAAAATTGCGGCAAATCGCTGCGCATTACGGAAGCCTGGCCGCCAATGGCGGAATACGCGCAGACAAGGGCAGCCCCGGCCAGCAGGGCGGGGCCAGGCTCCAGGCCGGCAAGGACGCCTGTCAGACTGCCCATGGCCAGAAACTGCGCTGCAAGAATGGCCAGCCAGGCCGGCAGGATGATCAGCGAGACAAGGCGGCGCGGCGAAAACCAGCCGAACCTGCCGGATCCAAGCCAGAAATCAACCATTTCCGGCATTGTGCGGGCGCCGCTTTGCCTGACCTTGCGGGCCAGAAAAACGCATAGCAAAACAAGCCCGCAAGCTCCGCTGCCCAGCCACCAGAAGGCCGGCGTTCCGGCCTGCCAGGCAAGACCGGCCATGCCGAGGGTTGCCGAACCGCCGACGCAGGAAGCGGCGATGGAGATTCCCACGAGCCAGGGGCCGCTTCTGCGGGAATTGACAAAAAAAGAATCCATCGCGCCGCCGCGCCTTTCGCGCATGGCGTCCCACACGCCGATGCCAAGCAGGAGAATTGCGTAAAGCAGGAACAGGATCACAGATGCAGGCCCCTTTCGCAGGCTTTGCGTATCGCGGCGCAAAGCGCGTCAATTTCATCGTTTGCGGCAACAAGCGGTGGCATCAGGTAAACCAGCCGGCTGAAAGGCCTGATCCAGACTCCGGATTCCACAAAAAAAGCCTGCATCCTTTCCGTATCAACCGGTTTTTTGGTCTCCACAACGCCAATGGCGCCCAGCGCCCGCACATCCTCCACTCCCGGCAGGTTGCGGCATGGCTCCAGGCCTTCCGCAAGGCGCTGCCCGATGCGGGCAGCGTTTTCTTGCCACGGAAAGGCCAGGAGCGTTTCAATGGCCTGCAGGGCGACGGAACAGGCAAGCGGATTGGCCATGAATGTGGGGCCGTGCAGGAGAACGCCGGGCACGGAATCGTCTTTCGGGCTGGAGATTGCCTCCGCGACCCGGCCGCTGGCCAATACTGCCGAAAAGCTCATCATTCCGCCCGTAAGCGCCTTGCCAAGGCAGAGGATATCCGGGGAGATGCCGGCCCATTCGCAGGCGAAAAGCCGGCCCGTGCGGCCAAAGCCGGTGGCGATTTCATCAGCTATCAGCAATATTCCGAGTTCCGCGCAGAGTTCTCTCAGCCGCTTCAGGTATTCGGGATGATAAAACCACATTCCGCCCGCGCCCTGCACAATGGGTTCGACAATAACGGCCGCCAGCTCGTCCGAATGCGCGCGCAGCCGCTTTTCCATGTTTTCCAGATCCTCAATATCCGGCTCTCCCCCAAGACGGGCGCGCGGGCGGTCCAGAAAAATCTGCCCGGGAAGATAGCCGGCAAAGACATGGTGCATGCCGTTTACCGGGTCGCAAACCGACATCGCGCCCAGGGTGTCGCCATGGTATGCGCCAAGCAGGGCGCAAAGCCGCGTTTTTCGGCTGTTGCCGGCCGCAAGCTGGTACTGGATGGCCATTTTGAGCGCGACTTCGACGGCCACGGAGCCTGAATCCGCGAAAAAAACTTTCCCCAGGCCAGGGGGCGCGATGGCCAGCAGCTTTTTGGCCAGCCGCGTCGCCGGGGCATGGGCAAAGCCGCCAAACATGACATGGGGCAGCATGCGTGCCTGCCTTGCAAGGGCCAGCTGCAAATCCGCGCGGCCATAACCAAGGTTGGCGCACCACCAGGACGACATCCCGTCAATCAGGCTGCGGCCGTCCGAAAGGCGGATGCGGGATCCTTCCGCGGCCACGGCCTCATATGTTTTCGGCGCGGGAACGGCGCCGGCATACGGGTGCCAGACAAAGGCCGCGTCGTCCGCGGCGATGTCTTCCGGCTCAGGGCTGCAAAGGGCGGCCAGACGGTCCGCGGCCGGCCCGAGAAATTCCGAAAGCTTTTGCCAGCCCCGCCGCCTTGCCCGGTCGTCCCGCGAGGCAAGCTCTGGCAGGAAAGGCAGTTCGCAAAGAAGCGGAAAGCCGAATTCCGGGGCATGCCGGGCAAGGTAGGCGCTGTTTTCAGGCAAAAGATCCCTGTTGCCGTCATCCGCGGGGCTTGTTTCGCAAAGCACGAGGCCCGCGGCCGGGAGAGGGGTTTCCGCAAGGACGCGCATGGCCACGAGGGCCTGGCTTATGCAGCCCAGGCGATTGGGCGCCACAAGCAGCACGGGCAGCCCAAGGGCCAGCATGAGATCAAGAATATGCTGGCGCCCGTTCAGGGGCGCGTAAATGCCGCCCGCGCCCTCGATCAGGGTAAAACGGCCGTCGGCCATTTCCGCGCGGGCTTTTGCGGCCAGGTCTTCCGCCTCAAGCCGCACGCCGGTTTTCAGCGAGGCAAGATGCGGGGAACAGGCAGGCTCGAAACAGGCAAGCGCCCGGATATCGGGGGAAATATTTGCTTGACATTTAACGGCGTCAGTATAATGAAACAAATCAGGGACATATAAAGTCCCGTTGTTGCGGGTGCAGCCAGTCTGCACAGGTTTGATTGCCCTACAGGGAAGGCCTTTCAGGCAAAAAGCGCGCAAAAGCGCGGCAACGACAGTAGTTTTGCCGGCATCGGTATCCGTGCCGGTCACAAAACAACCTCGCAGGGGAGTTGAAGAGGACACTGCTATACCAAATCAAATTGTTTCTGGAAAATTCCATCTACTTTTTTTTCCAGTTTTGGTCAAGCCACAATCTGTCTCTTCTCTCATTCATGCCTGCAATCTTGCCCTGAAGCTTCCGTGCCTGCAACGCCACCCGCCGCACGGTGAAGGTTGTTGTGCATGACACGGGCTGCCGTCCGGTTCAGGTGGGCAGCCATTTCCACTTTTTCGAGGTCAACCGCTATCTGCAGTTTGACCGCGAGGCCGCGTTCGGCAAGCATCTGAAGATTCCCGCCACCACTGCAATCCGTTTCGAGCCGGGCGAGGAAAAGGAAGTGGAGCTCGTGGCCTGCAGGACGCCGGCGATTCCCCGGCCTGTCCCCGCGCTTGCGCCGCGTTCCCCCCGGGTATATGATGCCCGCCGCAATCCGCGCTAATTGCCAAGGCAAAAATCCGGAGCGGGTTTCGGAGGTTTTTCGGACATGGGCAAGAAGCTGAAAGTTTTGAGCGCCGTTTTCTCCGTGCTTCTGCTTTGTCTGGTGGTTGCGGTCTTTTACCGTTTTACGGATCAGAATCATGACCGCATAGAGGAGCAGAACAGGGTTTATGGAGAAGATGCCGCGATCCAGACCGCGCGCCGGCTGGACGCCCAGTTCAGGGGCGCGCAGAACCTGATGCAGGCATATTCCGCGTTTTTGAGCGACACGCTCCAGAAACCCGAGGTTACCGCCTCCATGCTCGAAAACCTGGAAAAATCCTCTCCTTTTGACGGCGTGCGCTTCACCAGCGCAAAGGGCGAAACCCTGTCCTCCAGAGGGATCGTGACAGACGACAGGGGCAGGGAGTTTTACAGCGAAGGCATGAAAGGAAAGAGCGGCGTGGTGCCCGTTTTCAATTCCCGCCTTTATAGCGAGCCAATTCTGAGCTTTTACACGCCGCTTTATTTCGGGGCCAAAATTATTGGCGTGCTGCACGGGGCCTACAAAAATGAAACCTATCTGCACAGCAGTCTCGGTTCGTCCTATTTCGGCGCGCCGGCTTCCGTTTTTCTGTGCGACGCGCAAGGGAGGGTCATAGCCTTTTCCAATTCCGGCAAATATGCCGGAAATCTCCTGGACGACCTTGTCGGGGAGAACATGATTGACGCCAAAGCGGCCGCGGGCGCGGCGGAGATATTCAAAAACGGCGGCGAGGGGGCCTTCGCCTGCGGGGAGGGCAGCGAGTTCGGCAACCTTAGCGTCATCCATCTTGAAGACTACAACTTTGTGCTTGTGCAGGCTTTTCCCAAAAATGTCACGCGGGGGATGATTTCAAGGGCCAACCGCTCCGGCGTGGAGCTGGAAACCAGCCTGCTGGCCATTTTCGCGGCATACGCGGCTTTTGCCCTCTTGCGCTGGCGCTACCAGAAAAAGATTCTGGAAGACGAAAACAGGCAGTATAACGACATCGTCAAGGGCGTGGCCAGCGTTTTCGCCTCGCGCTACTGCATGGTCGATCTGGCCAACGGCACATACGTTTACATTGCCGGCCGCGACCCGGATTTCGGCGGCGGTCCCGGGGCCGCGGGATCCTACGGGGATCTTCTGGCCTCCCACGCCTCCGCAATGCGCGCCCGGGAGGAAAAAGACGATTTCAGCAGGTTCTTCGAAAGGGAGAATCTGGCGGCGGAGCTTTCCAGGCGCGATATCATAACCTACGAGTGCCATGTCTGGCGCAATGGCAGGGAGGCCTGGGAGAACCTTGTCACCACCTGCCTGGAGAAAAAGGACGGCGTGCCCGTAAAGGCGCTTTTCATGCGCCAGGACATTACCGAGGCGCGCCTGAGGGAACACGAGGCGCGAAAGCGCATCGCGGCCATGAACCGCAAGGAGCGCCAGTACAGGCTGGCTGTCTGCTCAAGCGCCCTGTCCTCTTACGAGTTCAATGTCGGCAAGGACCTGATCGAGGAGGATATAATCCAGACCGTGGACGGCAGGCCCGTCTCCCTGCTCGCAGCCAGGGGGCTTTCCCTGCCCTGCAGGGCCTCCGAATTTTTCAATGCCGGGCTTGACCTTGTGCTGGAGGAATCCGCAAAGAGCTATAAAAAGGTCATGGACCCGGCCTGGCTTCTCGAATGCTTCCGCGACAACCGGCGCGAGGTCGATCTTGATTACTGGACAGGGACGCCGGAAGGCGGGGAGATTTGCGTGCGCCAGACCTTCTATCTGAGCCAGGACGATCTGACGGGCGAAATAATGGCCATGTCCGTCTCGCGCGACATAACAGAGCAGGTCAGGCTGCAGCGCAGGCAGACCCGGGCCCTGCAGGACGCCCTCATGCAGGCGCGCCACGCCAACGAGGCCAAGACGACCTTTCTCTCCAACATGTCGCACGACATACGCACCCCCATGAACGCCATCATAGGCTTTGCCACCATTGCGGCAGGCCACCTGGACAACCGCAGCCAGGTGGAGGACTGCCTGCGCAAGGTTCTCTCCTCCAGCAACCATCTTCTGAGCCTGATAAACGACATTCTGGACATGAGCCGCATCGAGAGCGGCAAGATGCACCTCAAGGAGCAGGACTGCAATCTTTCGGAGCTGATGCATGGCCTGGTCAACATTATCCAGCCCCAGGCCACGGCCAAGCAGCTGCAAATGTTTATAGACACTTTCGGGGTCTCCAACGAGGACGTGCTGGCCGACCCACTCAAGCTGAACCAGATTTTTATCAACCTGCTTGGCAACGCCGTCAAATACACGCCCGCGGGGGGCAAGATTACTTTCAGCATAGGCCAGAAACCGGCCTTCAAGCATGGCTGGGCGGATTATGTCTTCATTGTGCGCGACGACGGCATGGGCATGTCGCCCGAATTTGTGCGCCATATCTTCGAGCCGTTCACCAGGGAGGTTACGACAACCCAGAGCGGCGTGCAGGGCACGGGCCTTGGCATGGCCATAACAAAAAACATCGTGGAGATGATGGGCGGCACAATCGATGTGCAAAGCGAGCCGGGCAAGGGCAGCGTCTTCACCGTCACCCTGACGCTGAAATTGCTGGAAGGCGAAAAAAACCCGGACGCGCTCCAGCGCCTTGGCGGCATTCGCGTCCTTGTGGTGGACGATGATTTTCACGTCTGCGACAGCGTGGACAAAATGCTTAAAAAGCTGGGCCTGCGCCCGGAATGGACCACATCGGGGCGCGAGGCGGTTTACCGCGCGCAGATTGCCTGCAATGACAAGGATCCATACAATACCTTCATTATCGACTGGCAAATGCCCGGAATGAACGGCGTGGAAACCGCCATGGGCATTCGCCGCATTGTCGGCGGGGACACGCCGATAATCATTCTCACGGCCTACGACTGGGCGGATATCGAGGAGGATGCCAAAAAGGCGGGCGTGACCGCTTTCTGCGCCAAGCCGCTCTTCATGTCCGACCTGCGCAACGCCCTGCTTTCCAGCCACAACCTGCTGGAAAAGAAGCCCGAAACAAGCTGGAAATCCGGTGATTTCGCCGGACGGCGCGTCCTTCTTGTCGATGACGTGGAGCTGAACAGGGAGCTTGCGGAATTTATTCTTACGGAAAACGGGATTGAGGTGGAAACCGCCCCGGACGGCACGGACGCTGTCGAAATGGTGAGAAATTCGCCGGAAAACCATTATGACGCCATCCTGATGGACGTGCAGATGCCGACCATGAACGGCTACGAGGCCACAAGAACAATACGCGGCCTTTCGAGGGACGACGTGCGGAAAATGCCGATCATCGCCATGACCGCAAACGCCATGGAAGACGACAGGGCCGCCGCGCTGAAATGCGGCATGGACGCGCACGTTGCCAAACCGCTCGAAATAGCGGTCCTGTTCGAAATCCTGCAAAAATTCCTGGGAAAGGGTTAGTATTACAGTTGTAATTTTGCATTGGGGCTGCCGCCCCAAACCCCGCGCAGGGCTCCGCCCTGCACCCGCTGGGGGTATGATACCCCCAGACCCCCCATTAATTGGGGATAAAAAGGGGAAAAAATATATGTTTTTTCTTATTTGCAACTTTAGTATTAGAGGCTGTTTTCTTTAAAGAAACGGCCTCTAACGCAGGAGTTTCAATCCGGCGCGCCGCGGCAGGCGGCGTGAGCGGGCCAGAAACCATGTTTTTGGGCGAATGATCTTTTTAGCTTCAGTTTGAAAAACGAAAGCGAAAACATCTTTTTGGCGCAATCTTGCCGACACATTGGAAGGAATCCTGAAAATGACAGCAAAACCGGCCGATTCAAAATATGCGTATCCCGCCCTCCTGGGCGATGCCGTGCCGAAGTTCCTGAACTGCGTCGTGCTTTTGCTGGCCTTCGGGCTGATCGCCTTCATCTCGTGGGACACATACAAGGGCGCGGACTTTCTCGAAAATTCCGCCTACATGGCCTATCAGTTCGTCACCTGCATGGTCTTCCTCGTCGAATATTTTTACCTCTTCGCCCTCTCAAGGCACAAGGCGCGCTTCCTGGTCCTTGCCTTTCCCTTTCTCTTCATCGCCATTCCCTACCTGAACATCGTCGAATTCCTGGGCCTCGACGTGCCGCGCCGCCTGCTCGTCTATCTCTGCTTCATCCCCATCCTGCGCGGCCTCTTCGCCCTGATCATGGTGGTCACCTACATCAGCAGGAACCTCACGACCACGGTCTGCGCCTCCTATGTGCTGGTCCTGCTGCCGGTTGTCTATATGTCCGGCCTGGTCTTCTACATTGCCGAACACGCCGTCAATCCCGGCATCAGGAATTTCTGGTACGCCCTGTGGTGGGCCGGCATGAGCGTGACCACAATCGGCTGCTACATTAATCCCGTAACGGCCACGGGCATGATTCTGGGCTTTGTGCTGTCCCTGCTCGGCATCGTCATGTTTCCGCTCTTTACCGTCTATTTCGGAAACCTGATTCAGAATTATGAAAAGAAACTCAAGGAAAAGCAGTAGGGCCTTGCCGCGGTGAAAATCCGGCAATGCCGTAACGCGGCCTTTGCCCCGATTTTTGCATTGCCTGCCCAAAGGCGGAAGGCCAATGATTTCATGCGCAAATCGCCTGTTGCAAGGCGTCAGAAAACTTGCTATGCAAAATGCGTGGCATCAAGCTTGGGGAAGTCTGGAAAATTTCTCCGCGATTTCGGGCCGAATTGGCAAAAAAATATTGACAACCTTGCCATACGGTTTTATTTTTCCCACGAATTAGGCGAAACTGTGCGCAAAATGGGTTGAAAGGACTGTCAGTGCATGCGCGCAAAATCTTTATAACTGTTTGGAGGTTCTGGAATGCCAGAAGGATTGACCGTACCAGCATGGTACAATGACAACAATTACATTAACGAAAAAGTAAACGAGTGCAACAACATCAAATTCGGCGCGGTCGAAGGCGAGGAGTTCACTCCCTGGACGACCGAAACTGTCAGGGATTTCATGGCCGGCGTCAATAACGAGGCCAGCTATTCCCCCTGGATGGGTTACGACAATTTCGTGGAAAGCGGCAACGCCGAAAACTGCAGTCCGAATCCGCTTTTCAACGTCATGCAGTATGTGACTGCCAAGGCCGCGCAGCTGAACAGCCTGAACGATGGCGCAGGTTATGGCGACCATGCCAATAACTGGACGGCCCAGCTTGTTCTTGACTATTTCAATGCCCATGACATCACCGCCTGGGATCATTTCACGACCGCCGGCCAGTTCGAGGGCGTCAATCCGTCCAACGCGATGGACCTTTCCGAATTCCTCACCAAAAAAGCCGCCCAGTGCAACGAAATGAAATTCGACAACAGGGAAGACTGGAACGAGCAGGCCGTTCTGGATTATTATCAGCAGCATGGGCTCAATGCCGTCATGGTTGCGGTCAGCGACAGCGATCCAAACGTGGTCGCCGTGCCGGAAGCGGACCAGGTAACGCCTCCTGTGGGCATTACCCCATGGGGCATGGCGACCATGCCTGTTGACGTCGAGCTGACCACGGGCGTTGACGTGATGCCGTCCAACGACGCGCCGATCAACTATGTCGGCACTGTCGCCAATTTCAATTCCACGCTGAATCCAAACGACCAGATCAGCGGCGGCAACGGAAACGACAAGCTGACCGTGAACATGGACGGATCCTGGGGCGGCTTTGAAAACGGTTTTGTCAAGGACGTGCCGACGGTCAATCTGGTTAATGGTTCAGAGGGCGACACGCCGTTTACCTGGAACGCTGAAGGGACAACGGGCGTCGATAATTATGAAATAGACGGCTATGTGAATCTGGAAAATCTGCCCCAGACTGGCATTACGGTTGACTACAGCAATATCAACAACAGGGGCGCCGGCAACGCGCTGATTAATTTTGCATCCACTGGCGCAAGCGACGACGCGCTCAACATCAATCTGGGCAAGAACGTGGGCTGGCTGAACTTCCAGACCTCCGGCGTCGAAACCATCACTCTCAATTCAAATGAGAGTGCCGCCAGCCTGAACACATACGCCGACGGGATGAATAATCTTGTCCTGAAGGGCGATGCCGTTTACAATATCCGCACCATGACCCTGACGACCAAATCGTTGGACATGAGCGATTTGACCAGCGACGGCAACTTCGTCTGCCTTTCCCGCAGCGAGGGCGTCAATTCGATTATCGGCGGATCCGGGAACGACAGCGTAAGCGTGAGAAACCTGACCCCCAATGCCGTGATAGACGGCGGGGACGGGGAAGACTCCGTCAAGCTGCGCTCCTCCGTCGGCTCATTCCAGTGGGACATGAAGAATGTCGAAACCCTGAACGTGGCGATGGCCGCGAATCTGGATATCGAAGAGGAACCGGACGCGAATCCGGCCCAGGCCATTTTTCTGGACGGTTCCAACACCACAGGCCTTAAGACTTTCGGCATTGCCGGCGGCAACGGCTACGCTTTCGAGAGCGGAGCCCAGACCAAGGAGGCAAGGCCGATTTATTTCACCAATTATAAAATGGATCAGGTTGACGTAAAGGTTACCGGCAAAAACTTCGTTGACCTGAACATCGACACAATCAAGAATGTGACCGTGAATGTGGGCGACGGTACGGCCAACAACGGCGATTTGATCAATGGCTCCGTTACCCTGCTGGACGCCACGGCCCTGACCATCAACACGACGGACAACAACGCGATTGCCACGCCGTCCACTCCTTTCCAGGCCGAAGTTTACGCCGCCAAGGCCAATAACCTTACGCTCGGCACATCGCAGGGCTCGGAAATCGAGATTACTGGCGGCGATCTTTCCGCCGTGTCCAATGTCGCCGTGTCCGGCTACAGCGACGTTACCATCGACGAAGCGGCCGCTCTTGGCGCGAACGCGGGAAGCCTGCGCATCACCAATACCCAGATTGGCGGCGTCTTCACCGCCGATCTTGCCGGCAACAGCGCGGGCAACAGCAGCCTCACCTATTCCGGCTCAAGCACGAATCAGGTGAACCTTACGCTGGATCAGAATTACAGCTCGGTCAACATAACGACCGGCGTTCGCGACGATGTGCTGACCCTTACCGTGAATCCCGAAGGCCAGATCTCATCCGGCACACTGAAAGGCACGCTGGGCGAAGGCAATGACACGGTAATTGTGAACTCCTCCACCGGCAGCTGGAATAAGGCCAGTCTGGACTTCTCGGGCCTGGCCGGCGTTGAAAAAATCCAGCTCAACGGCTTAACCACACAGGATGCAAGAGCTCTTGTAGCTGACGGCAGCATCAAGCTTGCTGAGGGAATGACTGCTGGTGAAGTATATGGCGATTCCTTTGCGCCGAGCGATGCTGAAATAGAGCCCGGTGTAAATTACGGCAACGGCGGCGTAACCACCTTCAAGGGAACGCTGGACACGTCTGAGGACGTTACGATCAACGGCAATTCCGCGACAGGCGACGCCGGCGGCGCGAAAATCGAGTTCGGCGGCAAAAACGGTCTCAACATCACCAATGTCGGCGATCTGACAATTAACGGCGGCTCCGATACCAACACCATCACCGGCACGCCAACGAACATCAATGGCAACTTTATCGTAAACGACGCGAAGGGCACGGCGGCTGACACCATCGATCTGACTGGCATCAGCGCGACTGGGGCAGTAAACATCCAGGCTCCGGAAGCCGGCGTGACCAAGTTTGACGTTTCTGTGGCGAATGCGGCTTCCGCCACGCTTAACGCCGGCAACACCGCGAATGCGACTATGTCGGTTGCCGGCGTGGATGGAGGCGTTTCTCTCACGGCCGGAGACAACGGTTCCACCATGAGCGTGACTGCCACATCCGAGGTCCAACCCGACTCCATTTCCATGAAAGCCGGCGCGGGCAACGATACTGTCACCCTGACAGGCATAGAGGCCGCGGATGAGGGAACGAATCCCGTATTGAGCGTGGACCTTGGCGATGGCAAAAACAGCCTTAAGGTTAGCGACGGCACCAACCTCACCGGCTGGAAGACGTCCATCACCGGCGCTAATATTACGCTTGCTGGCAAGGCGAATCTTGGCGATTTGTCCGGCATAACCGATTCCACCATTTCCGGCGGCACGCTGCAGTTGAGCGGGGATCTTGACCTTACCAAGAGCTCGCTAAATATTACATCCGGTGTTGACATTGCCGATGGCAAGACACTGACGGTGGGCCAGGGCTTCGCTCCCGAAGGTGCCATTACCGGCGACGGCACTCTTGCTGTGGCCGGCGGAACAGCCGCCGCTCCTGTTGACTTGAGCGCAGTAAAGGTAGCCGCGGATGTTGCTTTGGTTATCAAT
>Ga0209694_1000153_pt1 | contig 129763 bp, 120 predicted proteins | sample GluameincwithD2O_FD_187499 | JGI IMG/M metagenome (GOLD analysis project Ga0209694, IMG submission 187499) | Mouse cecum microbial communities from Vienna, Austria - Glucosamine amended microcosms incubated with D2O (SPAdes) (version 2) | ecosystem: Host-associated > Mammals > Digestive system... | reverse complement strand
GCCCCCGCGCCCCAGCCTGCCTCCGGCGGCAAGATGAGCCAGGACGACATTGAGAAGATGCTGGCCTCCATGGGCGCCCCCGCCGGCGAGCCACCCGCTCCGGAGCCCGAGCCTGCCCCCGCGCCCCAGCCTGCCTCCGGCGGCAAGATGAGCCAGGACGACATTGAGAAGATGCTGGCCTCCATGGGCGCTCCCGCTGACGAGCCCTCTGCCCCGGAGCCCGAACCGGCCCCCGCACCCCAGCCCCCCTCCGGCGGCAAGATGAGCCAGGACGACATTGAGAAGATGCTGGCCTCCATGGGAGCTCCTGCCGACGAGCCCACCGCCCCGGAGCCCGAACCGGCTCCCGCGCCCCAGCCCGCCGCGGAGGAAAAGCCCGCCGCCCCAGTACCGCCCGCCGCCAAGGCAGCCCCCACACCGCCTGCAGAGGATGAGGATCTTGCCTATATCAATGTGATGCAGATACTGGTTGAGGAAAAGGCGCCCCGGTATATCAAGATGTTCGGCCTGTGCCCCTGCAAGCACTGTCAGGCGGACGTGATGGCCCTTACCCTGAGCAACCTGGTTCCCAAGTACGTGGTCCTGCCCAAGCGGGACCGCATCCCCATGCTCACCGTCTACGAGGGCCGTTTTAATTCCACCATCTTCGCCCAGCTCACCCGGGCCTGCAAGGTGGTTATGGACCACCCCCATCACAACCGTTAATATAATAACAGGACGTCCGGCCAGCGGCCGGACGTCCTGTTATTATGATGAAATCTGTCAGGCGGGAGGCGTGTCCTCTCCGGACTCCATTAACTGCTTCCAAATGCTGTTTACCTCTCCCAGACACTGGAAATAGGTATTCGTCAGCAGATTCACCGGGATCTCCAGCGTCTCAGCCATACTGCCGATGGTAGACCAGTCCGCCCGCTCATAGCTCAGCACCAGATCATAGAGCACGCCGCACCGTCCGCTGTGGTTCAGCAGGGCCTCCTTCACCTCGGAGGAGATGGGCAGGTCGGCCAAAATGTCCTCCATCGGGGCGGCAATCAGGTAGTTCAGAGTGGAGAACATACCCATCAGGTAGGCGTCGTTGCGGGAGATCGGCATATTCTTGGCCATCTTGACCAGCTCACTGCAGAAGCTGGCCCGCATGAAGGACAGCTTCAGGAACTCCTCCTGGCTGGCATCCGGGCCCTCCTCCCCGTTTCCGGTGCCCAGCAGATAGATCCACTGGCGCAGCTGCCCCAGGCCCATCACCACAATGGCCTGATGGACGTCGGCGGCCCGGTTGCGCAGGGCGAAATAGCCGGAGTTGACAATTTTCAGCAGGCTGTATGTGAGGACGGCGTCCATAGAGATGATCTGTTCAATCTCCTCCACATCGGGGTCGTCCCGGTTGATGGCCACCATCAGCCGGAAGAAGTTGCTCTGGAGGAAGCTGCTGGAATGGACGGTGGTGAACAGCTTCTCGGCCACCCACCGGCCCTCCATCAGGTCCGCCTCCATAATAAAGGCCTTCTGATACAGGTCCTCCGTGTCAATGCCGGTGGCAATGCACTTTTTATTCATGCTGTGGGCCAGCTCTACAATATTGCGGATGCTGGCGTCGGCCACCGTCTGAAAATTGATTTTAATATAGTCAAACTTATCAATGATGGAAAAATACCGGGGAGAGAACTGGAAGTCGTTCACCGCCAGACGATAGCCGTCCTTGGAGTACCGCTCCAAAAACCGCATAGCCAGGGGGTGAATAATAACATCCTCCCCCACCTGAATCACCAGATCGCTGTTGGCGAAGAGCTTAGGGGTCTGCTTCATCAGCAGGGTGGTGGTAAAGGTCATAAAGTTCAGCGAGCCTTTGAGCACCTTATCGGTATTCTGAAGCAGCAGGCTGTAAATGGTGTCGGCAGCGGCAAAATCGCTGCTCCCCTCCTCCGAGGCATAGGCCTGGTTCTCTCCATAGTACTGAATCTCGTAGCCGATGATCCGGCTCTTCAAATCCTTGATCGGCTGTCGAACGATATATTTGCTGTTTGTCATCATAGACCGCCCTTATTGTTTAATTTCAGCCAGCAGGTGGTCCATAACATCCACCAGGTGGCCGATCTCCGGCTTGCTCATCTGCTCATTTGCGCCCAGCTGCCGGCCCTTAATGCGCATCTCCTCGCTGATTAAGGACGAGAAGATGATAAGGGGGATGGGATTAAACCGGGGGCTGTCCTTAATCAGCTTGGTCAGCCGGTGCCCGTCCATCTGAGGCATCTCAATGTCGGTGATGACCAGGGCCACTTGGTCAAACAGCCTGCGCTCTTTGGGGAGGGCGTTCAAGGCCTCCCACAGCTCCTGTCCGTTGGGGAACATCCGCAGATTGACGTAGCCCGCCTTGTGCAGGCAGTCCTCAATCATCTTGGACAGCAGGATGGAGTCCTCCGCGATCCAGATCGGCTCATCGCTGCGTGCCCGGGGGCCCATCTGTTCAATCTCATCCATCTGGATGGTGGTCTCAGGGGCAATCTCCGCCACAATCCGCTCAAAATCCAGAATGGTAACCAGATCGTTTCCGCACTGGGCAATTCCGGTAGCCACGCCCTCAGAGCCGCCGGACACCGTTTTGTCCGGCTTATGAATGTCAGTCCAGGAGATTCGGCTGATCCCCACCACGGTGTGTACCCGGAAGGCGATATACATCTTGTTGAAGTTGGTGATGATAAACAGGTCTTTCGAGCCCTTCTCCTTGTCCACGCTCAGATACTTGGGCAGATCCACCACGGTAATGACAACATCTCTGGGCTTAAAGATACCCTCCACCGCCGGGTGCGCGTGGGGCATGATCTTCACCGGCGCGGACATGATGATTTCCCGCACCTTGGCCACGTTGATGCCATAGAGGCTTCCGTCAATGGTAAACTCCATGATCTCGATCTCATTGGTGCCCGACTCCAACAGGATGCCGCTGTTATATTGCTCCGCCATTTCTGACACTCCTTACTCTATTTAGGATCGCGCCGCCCGCGCGCATGGGTTCCCCAGGTTAGAAAATTATGTCCTTTTTGCCATAGGATCGGATACAGCCCTGGCCGCTGGCCACGTCGAAGAGAAGGGTACGGGCCACCTTGCCTCCCACATCCTCAGCCAGAAGCCGGACGCCCTCGTTGCGCAGGATGGTGTGGACGCTCTCAATATTGCGCTGGCCGATATTGCCCAGGCCGCTTCCGCCGCTGATCTCAAACATCTTGGCGCCGCCGGCAATCTTCACCGTCATCCTGCTGCGGGAGGCCCCTTTGGCCTCCATCTGCTTCAAGGTCTCCCGGATCCCGGTGTCCGCGTATTTCAGCGGATTTTTTCGGCCGGCCTCCATATTCAGGGGCAGCATAATATGGAGCAGCGCACCAAGCCGGAGCCGTGGATCATGAAAGCACAGGCCGATACAGGAGCCCAAGGCGTAGGTAATCAGAACACCGTTTCCCTGGGCCATTTTCATGTCTGCAATCCCTACCGTAAGTTTGCTGTCACTCATCGGAAACGCCCAGCTTCCTCAACAAGAAATTCAAAGACCGCAGGTCAGGGGACAGCAGAAGGTGGCAGGGAACCTGTTTGCCGTCGCACACAAAATTACCGCCAATGGTCATCAAATAGTCAGACATACCGCCATACTCGGCCATGGGGACCGCCAGAATGGCCCCCTGCATATCCACCGCGAAGGCGGGCACCGTCAGGTTCACATCGATTCCGGCCAGGCCGGACAGGGCGTTGATAAAGGTGGAGATCATAATATTTCCGATTTCCACCATAGCGGACTGTCCCAGGTCGCCCAGCTCCTCATAGTTGCCCACGGGGGTTTCAAACATGCTGCACATCACCAGGTTGACAAACTCCAGCGACTGCACCGAGAGCATAATGCCACTCATCTGGCCGCTCATCTTCACCAGCACGCCGGCGGTTACCGCCTCCGGCCCGCCAATCCACTCAATTGCCTCATTGTAGCCCATGATGCGCACCTCAGGCAGGGTGATGCGCACCTCCCGGCCCAGCATCTGAGACAGGGCCGTGGCAGCATTGCCGGTGCCGATGCTGCCGATCTCCCGCAGAGTATCAATCTCCAGGGAGGAGAGCTGGTCATAGCTTTTCAAGGTCATTATAAAATTCCCTCCCTATTATCCGCGCAGCCCGTTGATGGTCTGCTCGATCTCATCCGAAGTCTGAACCATTCTCAGCGCGTAGCTGTAAGCCCGCTGGGACTCAATCACCTTCACCAGCTCCTGGGCCAAGTCCACGTTAGAGGTCTCCAGCACGCCCCGCTTCACCTCGCCGGTGCCCAGGTACAGGTCGCCGTTCTTGTCTATGGGGGAGAACCGGCCGCTGTCGGCGTGGAGCATACCGTCATAGATCCGGTAGTCGAACACCCCTATATCCAGGTCGGCGTGGCGGTCCAGCGGATCGACCACAATGAAATTGCCCATCCGGTCCAGCACACAGCGCCCCTCGTTGTCGGAAAGCCGCCATACCACCTCAGGCTCGGGCGGAATCTCCTCGCCGGTAACGGGGTCGATCTCGGGCTCGGCGTCCTCATCCGGGGGGATCTCAAAGCTGGCCATCATAAAGGCCCCGTCCCGGGTAAAGCTGATCTCCCCGCTGGCCAGATCATACAGGGCAAAGAAGCCATTGCCCATGATGGCGAAGTCGAAGAGGCGTCCGGTATCGGCGTATCCGCCGGGCTCGTAGTCCACGCTGGCCTTCACCATCTTGGTGCCGGTGCCTCTGGGCAGCCGCTCCTCGTCAATACCCCTTACATTGCCGTACATCAGGTGATGGAAGGTGGCCCGCTCCGCCTTGTAGCCGTAGTTATTCACATTGGCGATATTGTTGGCCTGGACATTCATGCGCTGTTCTTGCTGGTAGGCGCCTACCGCGCCGGTGTAGAAGGACATATTCATTTCAGCTCTCACGCCTTTCTTTCAGGGGCCGCCGCCCTTTTTACAGCCTGCCGATATCGTTGACGGCCTTGGTAATGACCTGATCGTATATCTTGCTCATCTGGGCCGCGCTCTGGAGGGCCCGCTGGGTGGTCATCATCTTGACCATCTCCTTGACCATACTCACATTGGAGCGCTCCACCCACTTGTGATGGATCACAACATCCTCGTTCACCTGGGCGCCCTCGCCGGTAAACAGGCCATAGGGGGTGCGCTCCAGGGCGTTGTTGTCCTCAAACATATATACGCCCAGCGTTCCCAGGTATTCCCCGCCCTCGGTGAAGAGGCCGCCCTCCTTATCCGCCTCCAGCCGGTCGGTGGGCAGCTGAATGGGGTTGCCCTCCCGGTCCAGCACCCGGCCCAGCTCAGACAGGCACAGATAGCCCTCGTTGTCCAGGGTGAAGGAGCCGGCCCGGGTATAGGCCACGCCGTCCCCGGTGTCGATGGCGAAGAATCCCTCCCCCTGGATGGCGAAGTCCAGGGGGAGCCTGGTCTCCTCAAAGGAGCTCTGGCCAAAATCGGTATAGAGCTGGTCAGGGGCCAGAATGTGGCTCTGATAGGCCTCCATGGTCTGGTAGGGGGTCTTGATCTTGTTGCCGATGCGGGACACCATCACCTCGTCAAAGGTGCGGTCGGTGTACATCTCCGCCTTGTAGCCCGCCGTGGAGATGTTGGTCATATTGTTGGCCACCACATCCATCCTGCGCCCCTGGGACAGCATCCCGGAGGTCAGGTTGTAAAAGCCCTTTATCATAGCGCAAAACTCCTCTCGCCCCGACAGCTCACCTGCCGCCGGTCATATACTGGTTCATATACAGCTTCAGCTTCTGGATCGCCCGGGAGTGGAGCTGAGAGATTCTCGGCTCGCTGACCTCCATCACCTGGGCAATTTCCTTCATGCTGAGATTTTTATGGTAGTAGAGGGAGATCACCGTCTGCTCGTTCTCCCGCAGGGACTCGATGGCCCGGGTCAGCATCTCCAGCATCTCCTGCCGGAGCATGGAGTCCTCCGGCCTGCTCTCGCAGGCGCCGTCGGCCACCTCCGCCCCGCCGGTCTGCTCCCGATCCTCAAAAAGGGCGTCCAGGGACAGCACATTGCACATAGAGGAGTTGGCCAGGTCCTCCTGGTACTGGTCCTGACTGACCCCCAGCCGCTCAGCCATCTCCCCGTCTGTGGGGTAGCGGCCCAGCTCTGAGAACAGCTCGCTGCTGGCCTGGTCGATGTCCCGGGCCTTCCGCCGCACGCTGCGGGGCACCCAGTCCTGCCGCCGGGCCAGATCAATCACCGCCCCCCGGATGCGCTTGGACACATAGGTCTCAAATTTAATCCCCTTGTTCGGGTCAAACTTGTCTACCGCCCCGGCCAGGGTAAGCAGCCCCTCGTTCACGATGTCGTCCACCTGGGCAAAGCTGCTGTACACCCCCCGCACCTGCAGGGCGATAGATTTTACCAGCCCCACGTAGCGCATCACCAGCGGCCATTTCAGGCTCTGGTCACCGGTCTCCTTGTAGACCTGAAAGAGCTCCTCCGCCGACATGGCGTCCAGCTCCTCCTGGGTCCACTCTCTCCCCTCCCGCTCTGAGGCGGCAGCCAGCAGCCCGGTCATACCGTGGCCGCCTTTCTATTCGGCCTGCTGGGCGCCGCTTCCAGGGTGATGTTCCCCAGCGACTGAATCTGCACGTCGCTGGTAATCTCATTAAAGGAGAGCACATAGACGCCTGGGTAGAACTGGGACAGCATCCGGCTCAGGTAGATACGGATCACCTGGCTGGTGAGCACAATGGGCGTCTGGGACAGGTCGTTGAATTTTCTCAGGTAGTCGGCCAGCTGGTTGACAATCTGCTGCATAAGGTCGGGGCCCATGGCCAGATAGATCCCCTGCTCGTTCTTGCTGAGGGAACTGATAACCCTCTTCTCCACCTCGGCATCCAGGGTAACCACCCGAAGCTGGCCGTGCTCGCAGAAGCGGCGCGTGATGGTGCGGCTCAGGGCCACCCGGATGTTCTCGGTAACCATATCCAGATCCTTGGTTGTAGCCAGGGAGTCCACCGCCGTCTCCAGGATGGTGCCCAAATCCCGTACGGGGACACCCTCCTTCAGCAGACTGCGGAGGATTCGCTCCAAATTGGCGTAGGACAGCACATTGGGGACGGCCTCCTCCACCAGCTCCGGGGCGGATTTCTTCAAATTCTCCACCAGCTGGATGACCTCCGCCCGTCCCAGCAGCTCATAGGCGTGCCGCCGGACCACCTCAGACAGGTGGGTCTGCATGACGGACAGGGGATCGATGACGGTATAGCCGTAAATTTCCGCCATCTCCTTGTTCTCGGGCAGAATCCACCGGGAGGGGATGCCGTAGGCGGGCTCGATGGTCTCGATGCCGTCGATCTCCCCGCCGGGGCTGACGGGCTCCAGGGCCAGGTAGTAATCCACCAGAATCTCGCCCCGGGCCACCTCCTCCCCCTTGATCTTCACCACATACTGGTTGGTGCCCAGCGCGGAGGAGTCGTGGAGGCGGATGGAGGGGATGACGAAGCCCATATCCTGGGCGTACTGCCGGCGGAAGATCACAATGCGGCTGATCAGCTTGCCGCCGCTGCTCTCATCCACCAGGGGAATCAGGCTGTAGCCGAACTCCATCTCGATGGGGTCCACGGTAAGCAGCCCGTACACATTATTGATATCCTTGTAGTAGTCGGTCTCGCTGGGCACTGCGGTCATATCGGCCTGGGCGGGCGCCTCGGGCTGAACCATTTCCGCGGCCTTCTGCCGCTCCAGCCGGCCGCTCATCAGGTAGCCGAACACCGCCAGGCCCACGCCCACCACCAGCAGGGGAGCCGTAGGGGTGCCCGGGATAATGCCCAGGATAATCAGCACAGCGCCCGCGGTGAGGATGGCCCTAGGCTGCCGGGCAAACTGCTCAATCACATCGGAGTTCAGGCTGCCCTCAGACACCGACCGGGTAACGATCATACCGGTGGCGGTGGAGATCATCAGGGCGGGAAGCTGGGACACAAGACCGTCGCCGATGGTGGCGATGGAGTAGGTCTGGGCCACAGTTCCCAGGTCGCCCACACCGTTCATACTGCCGATGATGATGCCGCCGATGAGGTTGATGGCGGTAATAATCAGCGACATGGTGGCGTCGCCCTTGACGATCTTGGTCGCGCCGTCCATAGCGCCGTAGAAGTCGGCCTCGCGCTGAATCTTGGACCGGCGCTCCCGGGCCTGCTGCTCATTAATCAGGCCGGAGCTGAGGTCGGCGTCGATGGCCATCTGCTTGCCGGGCATGGCGTCCAGGGTGAAGCGGGCGGCCACCTCGGCCACGCGCTCGGCGCCCTTGGTAATGACGATAAACTGCACCAGCACGATAATAAAGAAGATGATAATACCCAGCACAATATTTCCCTGGGTAATCAGCTGTCCAAAGACCTGGATCACCGGTGTGCCGGGGGAAGCGCCGGCTCCGCTGCCGTCAAAGCCCAGGATCGCCCGGGTGGTGGACACGTTAAGTCCCAGCCGGAACAGGGTGGTAATCAGCAGCAGGGAGGGAAAAATAGAGAACTCCAGCGCCTCGGAGATGGTCATGGTGACCATCAGGATGACGATAGACAGGGAAATGTTGGTAATAATCAGAATGTCAAGCAGGGTCTCAGGCAGGGGGATAATCAGGAACATGACGATGACCACTACCATAAGCGCTATGCTGTTTTGAAAAATACGCCGCATGGTGTCATCCTTTCCTGAAATGTTATCACTACGCCCGGAACGGGCCTTGTTTTCCAGCTTATGGGACCTCCTGGTCCAGCTTCAGCACGTAGACCAGAACCTCGGCCACCGCGCCGTAGAGCTCCGGGGGAATCTCCCGGTTCAGGTCGGTACTGTCGTAAAGGGCATGTGCCAGAGGCACGTTTTCCACTGTGGCAATCTGGTGCTCCTCCGCCACCTTGACAATGCGCAGGGCCAGCTCATCCACACCCTTGGCCAGTACCACCGGCGCGTTGTCCAGGTCCGGCTTATAGCGCAGGGCCACAGCGAAGTGGGTCGGGTTACGGATGACCACATCCGCCTGGGGCACCTGCTGCATCATACGCTGCTGGGCCCTCTGGCGTTGAATCTGTTTAATCTTGCTCTTGACCTGGGGGTCGCCCTCGGTCTGCTTATACTCCTCTTTAATCTCCTGTTTGGACATTTTCAGCTGACGCTCATAGTCCCACCACTGATACAGGTAATCAAAGAAGGCCAGCGCGACAAAGGCCACCGCGATCTGGAGCACCAGGTTGATAATATCCTCAAAGAGGATCGCGCAGGATTCCCCCAGCTCCATATCCAGAAATTGGGCAAAGCTCAGGGCAACCTTTTTAAAGTAGTTAAAAATGAGGACCAGCAGAATGGTAATCTTTAAAATTCCCTTCACTGCCTCAATCACACTGCGCAGGGAGAACAGCCGCTTAAAGCCCTGCAAAGGGCTGAGCCGGCTGAATTTGGGACGCAGGGGCTCTGTCGTCACCAGCAGCTTGGTCTGGTAGAAGGTCACGCCCACGGCCAGCACCGCAGTCACCCCCAGAAAGGGGCCGACCACAGCGAAGAAGGACAGGGCGGTCCGCTTGAGCAGCACAGGGAGCTCCACGGGGAGGGTCTCCACAGTGCCGCCGGCGATATAGCCGAAGCAGGTATTCAGCACCTGGCCCATCTGCTCCATGAACACGCCGCCCATCATCTGAACCATAAACAGGCTGCCAATCAGGGTGGCCACGGCCACGGCATCCTTGCTCATCAGGACATTACCTTTTTTTCGTTCGTCCCGTCGCTTTTTTGGTGTCGCCTTTTCGGTCTTGGAATCGCCGGCCATGGATTCATCCCCCCTTTGTCAGCCGTTTCCCTCCGGGGTCATGTCTGGCCCGACATCAGGGGAAGCACACGCTGGAGGCTCAGGAGCATCTCGGTCTCCACATCCAGCAGGAACTCGCTGAAGGGGCTGAGCAGAAGCAGGAGCAGTCCCATTCCGATGAGAACCTTCAGGTCAATATTGATGACAAACACATTGATCTGGGGGATAACTTTCATTAAAATCCCCATTCCGACCTGCCCCATCATCTCGGCCGCCAGAATCGGCATACACAGCTTGACGCCCAGAATGGTGCAGCTGATAAACAGCTCAATGACGGCGGCGTAGAGGTCCGTCCCCAGGGCCACCGCCCCAAAGGGGACAACCCGTCCGGACGCCGCAAAAATGCGGATCAGGGTGTGGTGTCCGTTGGCCGCGAAGAACAGCATTGTCATCAGTATGTTGAGAAACGTAGAGGTAACGGTAATCTGGGCGCCCGACGCCGGGTCATAGGTGGCGCCCATGGACATGCCCATCTGCGCGTCGATCACAGCGCCGGCCATCATGGGAACGTAGAAGAACAGGCTGATGACCAGGCCCAGCACATAGCCCAGAAACATCTCCAGCAGGAAGGTCAGGACCAGGCCCAGCAGCGTGGAGGGCATCTCCATCCGCACCGGGGTAATGGCGAACACAGATACAGACAGCAGCAGGATGAATCCCGCCTTAACCATAGCCGGGATTCCCCGCCGTCCAAAGATGGGATTAAAGGCCACACAGCCGGTCATACGGCCGGTAATCAGCAGAAACAGGGTCAATGCGGTCCAATCCACAGCCATCCCCCTCTCAGCGAGTAGCCATCAGCGCGAAAACTCTCCTGGTGTAGTCCAGCAGGGTGTCCATCATCCATCCCCCTCCCACGAGAAGGACAATGATGACCACCGAGAGCTTCATGATGAAAGCGAGGGTCTGCTCATGGATCTGGGTAACCGCCTGAAAGATTGCGATGAGTATGCCCACCACCATACTGAGCAGCAGCATGGGCCCGCCCAGCTTGAGGACAATCCAGATGCCCTCCCGCAGCATTGTGGTTATCTGACTGGTATCCATATTCCCTCCTTACATGAAGCCGCTCGCCAGTGAGGAGAACAGCAGCTGCCACCCGTCCAGCAGGATAAACAGCAGTAGCTTAAAGGGAGTGGAGATCATAGCGGGTGGGAGCATAATCATACCCATAGACATCAGGGTGGAGGCCACGATCATATCGATGAGCACGAAGGGGATGTACAGCAAGAAGCCGATCTCAAAGGCACGCTTCAGCTCCGTGGTGACAAAGGAGGGCACTATAATCGCCAGGGAGAGATCCTGCGCCTCCTCCTCGGTCGCGGGCACCGGGGTGCCCGACATATTGCAGTACAGCTCCACGGTTCTGATTTGCGTTTCGGAGAGCATGAACCGCTTCAGCGGCTCCTGCGCCCGTTCAAAAAACTCCTCCTGGGTGATCTCCTCCGCCTGATAGGGCTGAAAGGCCTCCTCGTTGACGGCGTTCAGGGTAGGGGTCATGGTGAACAGGGTCAGGATCAGCGCCATGCCGATCAGCACCATATTGGGCGGAGTCTGCTGGGTGCCCATGGCGGTGCGAAGGAAGGAGAACACCACAATATACCGGGTGAAGGAGGTCATCATGACAACCATCGAGGGCAGAATCATCATGATGGTTGTCAGGAAGAGTATCTCCAGCGTCTGAACGCTCTCTCCGTTTACATTAATCAGCGCATCAGTCGGCACTCTTCCTCACCTCGTTTCATCGGCCGGCATACCACGTTCTTACTTTTTCTCTCTCAGCCGCCTCAGCAGGTCAGAAAACTCCGGCAGACTTCTCTGCTCCGGCCTCGGAGCGGGCGGGTTCCAGCTCTCCCCCTCCTCCTTTGTCAGCTCGGCCAGCAGCGTGACCCCCGAGGGAGTGCTGCCCAGCAGCAGATACCGCTCTCCGGCTCTGACCACCAGCAGCGCCTGATCCCGGCCCAACACGGCCCGGTCCAGCACCTGGATGCGGCCACCGCCGCGACCGGTGAGCAATCCGCCATTCAGATTCCTGCCGGCCCAGCGGGTAAACACATAGGCCCCCGCCAGCACCAGAAGGATGGCGGCCAGCAGGCTGAAGGCGGAGAGAAGGGCCTGGGGCATATCAGGGCTCGCCCACGATGGAGGTAACGGTCTTCAGCACGCGCTCGGGCTTGAAGGGCTTGACGATAAAGTCCTTGGCGCCGGAGCGGATGGCGTCGATGACCATGGTCTCCTGGCCCATGGCGGAGCACATAACCACATTGGCGTTGGGGTCGGAGCCCCGGATTGCCTTCAGGGCCTCCAGGCCGTCCATATTGGGCATGGTGATATCCATCAGCACCAGGTCGGGCTTGAGCTCGTTGTACTTCTCCACCGCCATGGCGCCGTCCTCGGCCTCATAGATTTCTGTGTAGCCAGCCTTGCTCAGGGTATCCTTGATGACCTTGCGCATAAAAGCAGCGTCGTCAACCGTAAGAATCTTAGCCATAGTTTACCATCCTTTTTTACAATTTTAATATAATATAGCTATAACGAAATCACACTCAGCCCCGAACCAACTCATTGATATCGGGCTTTTGCAGGATCTCGGTGATCCGGATGCCAAAGTTGTCGTCGATGACCACCACGTCGCCCCGGGCAACACACTGTCCATTGACCAGCAGGTCCACCTGGTCGCCGGCCAACTTGTCCAGCACCACCAGGGAGCCCTTGGAGAAGGACAGGATATCCTGGATTTTCCGCCGGGTCCGGCCGATTTCCACCGCCACCTCCAGCGGGACGGTCATAATCAAGTCCAGATTCTGCTTCTGCTCCGCGCCCAGCTGGGACTCGGCGTCCAGCTCCCGCATACGTGGGGGCTGGGCATTGATGACCTTGGGCTCCGGAGGGGGCGCGGGCTGAGGCGGGTACATGGGGTAGGGCGGATAGGGGTAGGGGTACTGTCCATAGGGCGGGTAGCCGGGGTAGGCCCCCTGATCTCCCGCCGGAGGCATGGGGGGCATTCCGGGGGGAGCTGCGGGCGGGGCTGCCGTGGCCGCCGCGGGGGCCGGCGCCGGGGCGGCAGGTGCGGGGGCCGCCGGGGCTCCGCCGGCCATCAGCTTCTCGATCTCCTCCTGGCTCAGCGAGGCTCCGCCGCCGGAGGGGGCGGGGGCCGGCGCCGGGGCGGGTGCGGGAGCCGGGGCCGGCGCGGGGGCAGGCTCCGAGTCCCCTGTGTCGTCCAGGTCCAGGCCGAAGCCGGACACCAGCTCCTTGGCCAGCTCCACCGACATGACGTTCATGAACTCGCTGTCCAGCACCCCTTCGATGGTCAGGTTGAAGCGGACCACCACCACGGGGCCCTGGGTTACCGGGAAGTGCTCCTCCTTCACCTTGTCCAGGTCAGTCATCTCGAAGGACTCGGGGGTAGAGATATTGACCATCCGGCCCAGCAGGTCAGACAGGGCGGTGGAGGACGAGCCCATCATCTGGTTCATCAGCTCACAGACGGCGCTGATCGACAGGTCGTTGAGCTCAAACTCCTCATCCGGCGTCTCGGTGCACAGCAGGATATCTACAATGGCCTTCACGTCGCTGCGCTTGAGCAGCATGATGTTGCTGCCCTCCAGGCCGCAGACATACTTGATCTCCACGCCTACCGCCGGTTCGATCTTGCCCAGCGTAAACTCCTCCGCGTTAATCACGCTCACCCGAGGCGTTGTGATGTCCACCCGGTGGTCCAGCATGTTGGAGGCCGCGGTGGCGGAGGAGCCCAAGCTGATGTTCATGATCTCCCCGATGGCGTCTATTACCATCGGGCTAAAAATAATATCTTCCATCCAGATTCGCTCCTTTTAGCCTACATTTTGATGTAGGTCTCTCCAATTTTCACGGCCACCTGCTTGTTGCTGGTGCCCATCCGCCCGTCGAACCATCTTCGCCCGCCGATGTTCAAAAATACGGGCGAGTCCTTGGGGCGCTTGATATCCACCACGTCTCCTATGTTCAGGTGGTACAGGTCGCTGAGCAGGATGCGGGTTCTGGCCAGCTCGGCCACAATCTCCAGCTCAGAATCCCGCAGGGAATCGAAAATTTCCTCCGACTTGTCCTCTCCGGTGGTCCGGCGGGTGTTGTTTTTGCTGATCTCGCTGAAGATATTGGTCAGCATAACGCCGGGCAGGCACAGGCTCAGCCGGCCGTTGCAGTTGGGGAACTTGATATTGACGCCCACGATCACCACGGTCTCGTCGTAGCCGATGAGCTGTACCAGGGTGGGATTCACCTCGGTGCGCACATACTCGAAGTGGAGGGTGATGTAGTTCTCCCAGCTGCCGCCCATAACGGAGATCATATCCCGGATCAGGTCCTCGTACATGTTCAGCTCCAGGTCGGTCATGTTGTAGTCGCTGGACAGGGTGGAGTCCGGGTCTCCCTCGCCGCCCATCAGGCGGTCCAGCATGGACAGCACCACCGGCGTATCCAGATGGACCAGGATGGGGGTGTCCTCCTGAAGCTCCTCCAGGTCAATTTTGGCCAGGGCCACCACGTCGCTCTCTGTCAGGGCGTTGGAAAATTCGTAGTAGCGCTGCTCCTCCACGCTGTCCACCTCAATTTCGCAGGTGGTGTGCAGCAGGGCGTTGATTCTGGAGTTAATGACCCGGGCGTAGCCCTCGAAGATACTGTTGAGCATCTTCAGCCGGTCCTTGGTGAACTTACGCGGACTGTAGAAGTCGTATTTTCGGTATTTTTGTTCCGTTGTCTTTTCCGCCGGCTTGTCTACGTCCAGTTCTCCGCTTCTGGCCGCGTTCAGCAGGGCGTCTATTTGACTTTGTGATAAAACTTCGGCCATATCGTTCCCTCATTCTGCTTAACTCGGTCTGCCCCCGCGGGGAGGGCCTGGCATCACTCCGTCGTGGTGCCGTCAGTGGCAGTCTTATACATTGTTGAATACTGCGTCAAGCTGTCAGACAGCATATCCTCCAGATTCTTGCCGGTAACAACCATTTCCACCCGGCGGTTTTTAGCCCGGTGGGCCTCGGTGTCGTTGGGGGACACATTGCGCCATTGGCCGTGGCCCGTAGACACAAGCCGGCCGGGGTCCAGGACGTCGCTGGGAATACGCTCCTGCAAATAGATGACCACGGAATCCGCCCGGTTTGAGGACAGCCGGCGGTCATTCTCAATGGGGTTGGGGGTATTTGCGTACTGCTGAGCGGTGTGGCCCAGCACCTCCAGCTCGTCCACATAGGGGCAGGCCGCGGTGAGGGCGGGAATAATCTGGTCCAGCACCGCCTTTCCCTCGGGCTTGAGGGTAAAGCTGTTGCCGTCGAAGAACACCGCGTCGGCGAAGGAGATAAACACATAGCCGTCGCCCTGGCTGACCGAGATGCTGTCGCTGGCCACATTCTGCTTCAGATACTGATACAGCGTATCCAGCGCCTTCTCAACATCGTCTGTAGCGGGCATCTCGTTGCCGCCCGTCTTATTATCCGGATCGTCAGTCGGGCCTGGAACAGTCTGCTCTGGATTAACCACCGCATTGCGGTTAAAGCTCTGGACCACCAGCATCCACTTGGTCTGGTCGATGCTGGAGATGGAATAGAGCAAAACGAAGAAGCACAGCAGCAGTGTCACCATGTCGCCGTAGGTATCCATCCAGTTGGCGCCGCCGCCTCCGCCGGAGCTTTTCTTTTTAATGCTTGCCATGGTTTCACCTCAGTTCATTCACGGGGGAGCGGCTTATTCGCCGCCCTTCTTGCCTTTCTTGTCGCCGCCGCCGTCCCGCTGCTTCTGTCCCAGGAAGGTGAGCAGCTTCTCCCGCAGGAACTTGGGATTCGCGCCCGACTGGATCGACATAATGCCCTCTACGATAATCAGCTTGCAGAGGGTCTCCTCCTCGTCCCGCTGGCGCAGCTGGGTAGCGATGGGGCCAAAGATCATATGGGCCAGCACGCAGCCGTACAGGGTGGTAATCAGGGCGGTGCCCATAGCGGTACCGATGGTGCTGGCGCCGCCGGCCTCGATGTCCATACCCTTCAGCATGTTAATCAGACCCACCAGCGTACCCACCATACCGAAGGCGGGGGCCACGGAGGATGCCTTGTCGTACATACCCGCGGCGTCCTCGTGCCGGGCGGAGGACTGCTCGATGTCGTTCATCATGATCTCTTTGGCCTGGTCGGCGTCGTTGTTGTCCACCACCAGCATGATGCACTGCTTAAAGAAGGGGTCGCTCTCCTGGTTGCCCATCTCCTCCAGGGCCAGCAGGCCGTTTTTACGGGCCACCTGGGCCAGCTCCACCAGCTTTTCGATGATGGCCATGGGGTCATACTTTTTGGTATTCATCAGCACGGCGAAGTGTTTGGGGATGGCGGTCAGGGTCGGGATGGGGAAGCTGGCGATGAGCACGGCGAAGGTACAGCCGATGGTGATGAACACGGAGGCGCCATCCACAAAGTTACCGATCTGGCTGACGGTCAGGAATCCATCCGTACCGCCCTGCATCATACCGATGACCATAACGCCGAAGGCGGCGACAACACCGATGATATAAGTAATATTCATAACTGCGAGTCCACTCCTCTCCCCCGCCGGGGGCGTCTTTTATTTCTCTAAGGGTGCATTTGAAAGGCGTCGGTGCCGCGCATCCCCGCGGGCAGGCGCAACGCCTGTCAAACGCGCCCCTTCCTCTCGGTCTCAGCGCCGGTCCACGACGGTCAGGGCACGGTGCACATCCTGCACCTTGGCGTTGTACTCGGTAATACGCTTGATAATTGTGTCCGGGTCCTCACGGACAATGAAGTAATCCCGGTTCATCATGACGATTTTGGATTCGGGAATCATCTCAATGCTCTCGATTTGGTTGTGGTTGACCAAAAACCTCTCGCCGTTGCGCTTAGTCAGTTGGATCATGACAAACCTTCCTTTCTTGTCTGCCCGGTCCCGGGGGGAGCTCCCCCCGGGACGGACCGGATCAATGAATCAATTCAGAGGGGATTACCGCTTCATGTTCACCAGCTCCTCCAGCATGGAGTCGGTGACGGTGATGATACGGGTGTTGGCCTGATAGCCGCGCTGGGTGGTAATCATTTCGGAGAACTCGGTAGCCACGTCGGTGCTGGATGCCTCCAGGCCGCCCTTGCGGATCTCGATGCTCTTGTCGTTCATGATGGCGTCGTTGGCGTCGGGGGCCTTGTCGTCCGTAGCCACCTGGTTGCCCAGATACTTGCCCTGGAGCACGCCGCCCAGAGCGGACACCCGCAGGCTGCCCGCGCCGCCCATGGCCTTGTAGTAGGGGCCGTCGATATGGGTCACGCCGTCGGGGCTGTCTACGTTGGCGATGGCGATATAGCCCAGAATCACGGTCTCGCCGTTGGCGGCGATGCCGGTGATGGCGCCGTTCTTCTCCACGCCCATGCTCTTCAGCTGAATGTGGAGCACGTCAATGGTGGGGTTGTTCTCGTCCGTGTTCTTGGCCGGGACTATTGAGCTCTTCCCAGCGCCAACGCCAAGATCAGCTGCCACTAAGTCTGTGCTGGGGTATTCATTTACCTGATAATCTTTTTTGGCGTCGCCCGTGCCTACGCTATGATCCTTCAAAATGGGGTAAACCGGGTCCCCTTCCTCCCACTGCTTGTTCCCATTCACAATTCCGCCATTCTCTGTAGTGGGGGCGGCGGCGGACAGGGGCACGCGTATGGGGGCCAGCTGGGTGCTGACAATGGTCTTCTGGTTGCAGGTGGGATCCTTCTTCAGGTCCTCATCGGTTGGATTGGCCTTATAGTTTGGATTCTGCACCCGGGAGAAGCCGTAGAGCACCTTGCCGTCACGGTTGCAGACGTAGCCGTCCGGGTCTATCCAGAGGTCGCCCACCCGGCTCAGCTCCAGCCGGCTCATATCGGTGGCGCCCAGAATGCCGGCCTCACCCGCGCCCGGCTTGTCACCGAACATATAGAAGCCCTCGCCGTCGATATAGGCGTCCAGGCCGTAGCCCGTGGGGGCGTAGGTGGAGGGGGACATATTCAGGTCGATTGAGCCCACGGAACAGCCGTAGCCCACCTGCGAGGGGTTGTTGCCGCCGGCGGTGGGGCCGCCGTTGGAGCCGGAGCGGCTGGTGGTGTACATAGACTCCTTGAAGGTCATCCGCTGCGCCTTGTAGCCGAAGGTGTTCACGTTGGCCACATTGTTGCCGATGACGTTCAGCTTGCTCATGTGAGACTTCAGGCCGCCGATGGCGGCATACATTGCTCCTGTCATGCGATAGAACTTCCTTTCTGTGGCGCTGCCGGTCCCCTGTCAGTCGGGCAGGGGACCAAAGCATCCAAAAGGTCCTGCTCTCTGTTATTTCAGCAGTACAGCGCCGTCGATATTTGTAAAGATATTCTCCTCCATCTCCTCCTGAGACATGGTGGTAATCACCCGCCCGTGGGGGACATTGATGATGAAGGCCCGGGTTGCGTCAAAGGCCAGGATATTGGTGGCTCCCTTCGCCTGGGCCCGCTCCACCGAATCGGCCAGCTGTCCCATCAGGGCGTCATCCACCTGAATGCCCCGCTCTTCCGCCCGGCTCTGGGCGTGCTTGGAGAAGGAGATAGCGGGCTCCGCGGCCTTAATCTCCCGCCGCAGCAGAGTGCCAAACTGTCCTGCCGCCGCGCGGCCGGCCTGGCTGACACGCTGGACACGCTCCACCGTAGACACGCCTTGGATGGAATTAATGCGTTCTGCCATGGTGCTTCCCTCTGCTTTCCTCGCGGACCTCCTGTCCGCTTATTGGGGTCAGATTCCCTCCTGACCGCTTTTCTCAGCCTACCGCGTCGTCGGTGTTCTGGTTGTCTCCGGCGTCGCCGCTGCCCTCGGTCTCAGGCGGCTTCTCCACGTTGTTCTCGTTGTCTCCCGTTCCCGGAGTGCCCTCGGTGCCGCCGGTGCCGTCGCCGTCGCCCTCGCCCTGATCCGGCGTCTCTTCCTTCTCGGGCAGCTTGCCAACGGCCATAATGCTGCTGAGCAGATAGCTCTTGCCGCCCACGAAAATGACCTGCTGGCCGTCGTAGGTGCCTGCGCCCTCCACCTTGCCGTAAATTTCCTGGAGCTCGCCCTCGTCGTCGTAGACGCCCAGGGTAACGTATTTGTCCACCAGAGAGGCGGAGTAGCTCATTATATTGGCCAGGGTCAGCTCATTCATCTGGGTGGTCATCTCGTTCATGGCCTGCATGGTGGTCATCTGCACCAGCTGGTTCATCATATCGGTGGTGCTGGCCTGGTTATCCATGGTCTGGTTCTGGAACTGGGTCACCATCAGACCGAGCATGTCGGTGAAGGATAGGGTTGATCTGTCTCTGGTTAACTCGTCATATTTCTCCTTCTCCCCCCATCGGTTTACAGTGGGGTCAAAGTCTGTGGTTGTGTTATAGCTTTTATTCCGGTTAATGATGTCAAATCCGGACTGAATTGTGGTGTCTGCCATACTCGTTCACCTCCTAAATTACGTCGTCCAGGCCGAAGAGCCCCAGGCGGAGCTTCTGCAGGAAATCGCCGCTGTGCTCCTCCTCCTGCTGTTGCTGCTGCTGTTGCTGCTGGTGGTTGTGTCCGTCGGGATTGGTCTGCTGCTGCTGAGCCTGCTGGCTGTCCTCGCCCCGCTGCACCTCCACCCGGACCTCATTCTGGTTGACGCCCTGAAGCAGTCCGTTCAGGTTGTCCAGATGCTGGTTCAGCAGGTTGGCCGCCTTCTCGGTGGTGGTCTGGAATACCACCTGGAGGATGCCGTCGCTGCTCTGTGTCAGCTTGATGGTCAGGCTGCCCAGATTCTGGGGGTTGAGCATAATTTCGACTTCCTTGAGGCCGGCCTGAGCCGCGTAGCGCACCGTATCCGCCAGCACCTCGTCCATGTCCTCCTGCTGGGTGTCCAGCTGAAAGTTCTCGCCCACCTTCACGGGGGCCGCCTTCACGTCCTTGAACAGAGGCTCACCGCCTGCCAGGGCCTCGCCGTTCAGGTCAGTCTCCTGGTCGTTGGAGTCGCTCTCCTCCATCGCTTCCTTCAGGGTAGTAAACCTGCCGTCCAGCGTACGGACCATCATGTCCTGGTGCTTGGAGAGGTCCAGCTGTCCCACAATGACGTCCACCGGCCTGGGGTCGTTGTTCTCCTTTAGCAGCTGCTTCAGGGCCTTGACCACCTCCGGGGTGAACTCCATGGTCCACTCGGCCTCGGCGTCCACCAAAATTCCCTGGAACGTGCAGTTGTTCTCCTCCATGGCCTTGAGTGGGAGAAGCAGGCTGCCGTTCTCGTCCTGTGCCGTTACGAACAGCACCTTGTCGCTCTCCGGGGAGGGGATAAGCTTTGCGTAGCCTGCGGCCAGCATAGCGGCCTGCTCGGCGGTCAGCTCCACGCTCTTGCCGTCCTTGGTCTTGACAGGCACCTTCTCGGTCTGTACCTTCTCGTTCTTCTGGACCGGCTCAGTTTTCTCGGGCGCCTCCGGCTTCTGGTCCTTGGCCTTGTCCATCATGTCCTTAAAGGTGTCGCCCTTCTCGGTCTTGGGGGGCTCGGCGTTCTGGCCCGTCTGGGGCAGGGAAGCGGCCATATTGGCGGCCATCTGCTGCATCCGTTCCAGCATCCACTGGTCTGTTACATTCATGTCTCTTTCACCTCCTTTCAAATTTCTTCCGGGTCGCTGGGATTGCCTGGGTCGCGCTGTTCTGTGACCTCCAACGATTCTCTTTTCTCGGACAGCTCTCTCTGCTCCTCCTGCTCCTCCTGAATGTCGTCCACCTGTCTCAGGGTGTCCGCGCTGCCCAGGAGGGCAATCAGGGCCCGAATCTCCGGCATTACGTTGATGTTCACCTCGCCGTCAAAGGTCGCCCTCACGTCCTGGAACTTCTCGGACTTGTAGACAGCCGCCCCGGCCTTCGCCAGGGACCGGGCCGCCACAGTGTCCTGATCGGACTGCCGGTCCCGTTCCGGGGCGTTCATGGCGTCGATCATGGCCATCAGGGCGTCCTCTCGGGCGTGCTCCTCCTCCTGCTCCCGCAGGCGCTGGAGCTTCATCAGGTAGTCCTTAAAAAGCTGGTTGGGGTTCCAGCCGGTCTGCTCCTCAACACTTTTCTGAGGGGCGGGCATCTGCCCATACCGCGCGCTGATGTCACAGAATGAAAGCGGCGTGCTCATTGCAATCACCTCCTTCCTGTGACCCATTATATAGAGAAACACCTTTCGGTGTAACTCACCGTTTAAATACCCATCGCCGCCATGGCGCGGGTGGTGGAGACAAACTCCTCAATCCGCTGTTCCTCGTCCTTCTGCTCCGCCTTGCGGTAGTCCTCCAGCTTGTGCTCCTTCAGCTTCTCAATGGTGGCCGTCTCCTTCCGGGCCTCCACCACCTGATCCCGCTTGCGCTCCTCTCTGCGGCGCAGCTCCTCCAGCTTGTAGTACTCCACCTGGAGCTTCCGCTCCAGCGCCCGGAGGTACTGCTCAAAGCTCAGGGCGTCCAGCACGTTGATTCCCTCCAGCTTGCGCTGGGTAAAGTCCTCGTCCGCCTCTCTGTGCTCCGCCTCCAGGTCCGCGATCACCCTCTCCTGGGCCCGCACCTGGGCCAGAATCGCCCCGTGCTCCGCCCTGAGGGCGTCCAGGGCCTGATTTTTATAGTCCAAAACAGTCTCCAGTGAGAAGCGGAATTTTTTCATCTGTCTCTCTGCCCCTTTTCAGGAATATCGAATTGCTCTATTTCAGGATACGCCGCAGCTGGTCCAAACTTTCCTCATAGGAAAAGGCCTCGTCCACGCCCTGCATCAGGAACTGATTGATGGCGTCCATCTTGGTCAGCGCGTGGTCCAGCTTGGGGTTGGTGCCCGACTTGTAAGCGCCGATGGACACCAGGTCTGCGTTTTTCTCATACACGCCCATAATATCCCGGAGCCGGCCGGCCAGCTGCCGGTGCTCCTGGGAGACGATCTCCACCATCAATCGGGAGATGCTGGCCCCCACGTCGATAGCGGGGAAGTGGTTGGAGTTGGCCAGCGCCCGGGACAGGACGATATGTCCGTCCAGAATACCCCGCACCGTGTCCGCGATGGGCTCGTTGGTATCGTCGCCCTCTACCAATACGGTGTAGACGCCGGTAATAGAACCCTTTTCAAAGTTTCCGCTGCGCTCCAGCAGCTTGGGCATCTCGGCGTACATGGAGGGGGTGTACCCTCTGGCCACCGGCGGCTCTCCGATGGCCAATCCGATCTCCCGCTGGGCCATGGCGAAACGGGTGAGGGAGTCCATCATCAGCAGGACGTCGTAGCCCTGGCCGGAGAAGTACTCGGCGATGCTGGTGGCGACGCTGGGGCACTTCATCCGCAGCATGGCGGGCTGGTCGCTGGTGGCGACCACCAGCACGGAGCGGCGCATCCCCTCCTCCCCCAGGTCCTTCTGCATAAACTCCAGAACCTCGCGGCCGCGCTCGCCCACCAGGGCGATGACGTTGATGTCGGCCTTCACGTTCTTGGCGATCATACCCATCAGGGTGGATTTGCCCACGCCGGAACCGGCGAAGATACCAATACGCTGGCCCTTGCCGATGGTGAGCAGGCTGTCGATGGCCTTCACCCCGAACTCCATCCGCTCCCGGATGGGGGGGCGCGCCATAGGATTTATGTAGGTGCTGTCCACAGAGAAGGTGTCCGCCCGCTGGAAGGGCTCCAGCCCGTCGATGGGCTGGCCCAGGGCGTTAATCACCCGCCCCCGCAGAAAGGGTCCCACCGGAAGGGTCAGGCGTTTTCCGGTGTTGCGGACAAAGTTGCCCGCGGAGATGCCGCTCATATTGGCGTAGGGCATCAGCAGAATATGGTCATTTTTAAAGCCCACCACCTCGGCGGGAATCTGGCCCCCGGACTCGTTGGAGTAGATACGGCAGATATCACCGATGGCGGCCCGGCCGCCGGAGGCCTCAATGGACATGCCCACGATATTCTCGATTTTCCCGGTCCGTCCCACCGTCTCGGCGGAGCGGACAGCGGGGATCAGCTCCCGAAACATGTCCTGTGTCTCACCTCTGCTGCCACTGGGCTCCCATCTGATCCCGGAGCACATCCCGGATGTTGGACATCTGGGTGGACACGCTGGCGTCCACAATCTCCTCCGGGGTCTCCACGATACAGGTGCCGCCCTCATCGTCCCCCATGGGGACTACCTTAATATGCTGGGACAGGGCCCCCAGGGTACTGGTCAGGGCCGGGGAAATCTTGGCCATCTGTCTGGCGTCGCAGCCGGAGATATAGATATGAACCCACTCCTGCCGCTTCATCCGCTCGGTGGCGGTCTGGATCATGCGGACAATCACCTCGCTGCTGCTCTTCAGGCTCACCCGCACCACCTTCTCGGCCACGGACAGGCACAGCTCCAGCAGCTCATCCCGGCTCTGGAGGAGCATCTCCTCCCGGGCCAGCGATGCCTTTTCCAAAAAGTCCTGGACCTCCTTCTCCAGCCGGGCGGCGGTGGCCTCCCGGTCCCGGACGGAATCGTCCATAGCCTTGGCGATGCCCTGGGCGTAGCCCTCCCGGTAGCCTTCGTCCCGGGCGCCCGCCCGGATCTCCTCCAGCTCAGCCTCGGCCTGCTCCCGGGCCTGGTCCAGCAGCTGCTGGGCCTCCTCCCGGGCCTGATTCATAATCAGCTCGGCCTGGAGCTGCGCATAGTGGACGGGGGTCTCCTTCTTGGGCTCGGGAGGGGGCTCCGGCTCCTCCTCGGCCACCGCCAGCTCCTCCTCCAGGGTAATGTCGATGGTCTGGGGGGCGGGCTCCTCCTCCGCCAGGGGGATAAATTCCTCCTCCCCCTCCATACGGATCTCATCGGCCTCGGGCAGCACATAGGTCTCCGCCTTGGGCTCCAGAAAGCCCTTCAGGATATTACGCAATGATATCGTCCTTTCCGCCCTTCAGGATCACGATTTCGTTTCGCTCCTCCAGGTCGCGGATCACGCTTACGATACGCTGCTGGGCGTCCTCCACGTCCTTCATACGAACATTGGTAGTAACCTCCAGGTCGTCCCGGATGCTCTCGGCCATACGGGAGGACATATTGGTAAACAGCTTGTTGGACACCTCGGCGTTGGCCGTCTTGAGGGCCAGCACCAGGTCTCTTGGGTCGCAGTCCCGGACGAAGCGCTGCACGGAGCGGTCGTCCATGGTAATGATATCCTCGAAGACGAACATCCGCTTGCGGATCTCGTCGGCCAGGTCGGCGTTGTGGGCGGACAGGCCGTCGAAGATAGACTTCTCGCTGGACCGGTCCAGGTTGTTCATGATGCCGGCCACGTAGTCGATGCCGCCCACCTTGACGTTGGACTGGGTAATAATGCTGGAGAACTTGCGCTCCATCTCCGCCTCGATGGTCTTGATGGCGGTGGGGGAGGCGCTCTCCATGGTGGCGATGGCCTCCACCACTTTGATCTGGCGGTGGGGCTCCAGCTGCTCGATGACGCCGGCGGCCTTGTCCGGGTCCACATAGGAGAGGACCAGGGCCATGGTCTGGGGGCGTTCGTTCTGCAGGGCGGAGAACAGGGATTTGACGTCCGCCTTGTTGAGGAAGGCGAACTCCCGATTCTTCAGGGACTTGGTCACCTTCTCCAAAAGGGCCTGAGCGGTCTGGTTGCCGAAGGCCTTCTCCAGCACGGAGCGGGCATATTCCAGGCCGCCCTCGGTAACCGCCTTGCTGGTCATGCAGTTCTGATAGAACTCGGTGAGCACCGCCTCGGTCTGCTCGGAGTTGAGCATTCCCAGCCGGGCCACCTCCAGGGTGAGCATCTCGATCTCCTCCGGCTCCATGAACTGGTACAGGCCGGAGGCCTTATCGGCTCCCAGAGAGACGATCACTGCGGCAGCCTTCTGTTGGGATGTCAGCTCTAACACTGCGCTATCAGCCATCGTCGCTCTCTCCTTTCAGCCAGGTCTTCACCATCTGAGCCGCGATCTCCGGATTGTTCTGGGCGAACTGCCGCACCATCTTACGCAGCTCCATGCTCTTCTCGGTATTGACCTCCATGATATCGGCGCCGCCGGTAGGTCCGGGCACCACGGCCGCTGCCGCTGCCACGGCCTCCGCGGCCGCCTCGGCCGCCAGCATCTCTTCCTCCAGAGCCTTCTGCTTGGCCAGCTTCTTCTTTTTGCTCCTTCTGGCCAGCAGCAGGACGATAATCAGCAGAACCACAAACAGGGCCAGCCCGCCGATGGCGGCGTACAGCACCCAGCTGTCCACGGTGGACAGCCAGAAGCCGCCGGAGGGCGCGGGCGTATTCTCCGCGAAGGGGGCGATCAGCACCGATACCCGGGACGCCGGGTCCTCCGAGCCGATGCCGGAGATGACCGCCACGTGGTCCCGCAGGGCCTCCAGGTTCACGGAGCCGGCGTTGCCGGCGTTCTGGTTGATGGTCACTGCCACGCCGATATCCACAATGGTGCCGGCCAGCACCTCCCGCTGCTCGGTGGTAGTATTAAGGTTATAATCCCGTTCCACATTGCCGTTGGCATACTGGGCGTCCCCGTTCGGGTCCAGGTTCTCCAGGTCGGGGTAGCCGGGGATATCGGAGTTGCTCGGCGTACCCACCACGCCGCCCACTCCCTCGGTGTCGCCCCGGATGACCTCCCAGAAGTACTTGTCGGTGCCGATCAGGCCGCCGCCCTGCACAGAGCCCTCAGGCTGAGTATGGGTGGTGGACTCCACCACTCGCCGGTCCATATCCACCCGGCTGTTGACGGCCACGCTTACGTTGTCCTTCCCGTAGATGGGAACCAGTGCGTTCAAAACCTGGCTGCGGACCTTGTTGTTGATCTCGTCCTCATACTGCAGCTTCAGTGCGCTGACCTCGGCCAGCTCTCCGAAGCCGCTGGCGTCGGAATAGTTGTTGCCCGTGGTGTCGTGGATCGCGACGTTGGATACCTCCAGCCCCTCCAGGCCGAAGGCCACCGTATTGCGGATGGCCGTCACCACGCCGCTGCTCAGGGGCTTTGTGCCCTCCAGCTCGATGGTAACCGAGGCGGTGGCCGGGGTGGCCTCCGGGTCCAGCACATAGACGCGCTCCGTCCCCGGGGTAAGAACCACACTGGCATCACGGACGCCATCGAACTGGCGGATGATGGCCGCCAGATACTGCTGTCCGGCGACCAGCCACATCTGATACCGCTCGTCGCTGGTATCGATCATGCTCTTGTTGTCCAGGTAAAACTCATACATGAACCCGGTGTTCATGTTGCCCGACATAGCCATCTGTGCCTGGAGCTGGGTCTCCCGCCCCTTGGGCACCAGAATGGTGTCCCCCCGAATCTGGTAGTCGGTCACGCCGTTGTCGCTTAAGTACTTGAGCACCGTGCTGGTCTCGTTGGCTGTCAGTCCGCCGTACAGCACGGCGTACTCCTTCCGGTTCAGCAGCACCACCGCCGCGATAATCAGGATCAGCAGCACCGCAGCGCAGGCTCCCAGCAGAATGCGGGTTTTCTTATTTAATTTTGTAAAAAAGCCCTTGATTTTCTCCCAAAAGCCCTTCAGCTTTGTCTGCACCTTGAATCCCTCCGGACAGTTATCTCAAAACACACAGGCCGCGCGCCGCCCTTACAGGGAGATACGCATCAGCTCATTGTAGGCGTCCATCGCCTTGTTGCGCATCTCCATCAGGAGAACTGCGGCGTTGGTCGCCTTGGAGGTGGCCAGGGTCAGGTCCGCCGGATTGTCCAGCTGGCCGGTGGCCAGCTGATACTCCAGGTCAACCTGAACGGCGTTTGTGTCCCGCACGTTCTGAATGGCCGACTGGAACACGCTGGCAAACAGGGACTGGGTGGGGTCCTGCGCCTGGGCGCCGGTCTGGCTGGCCGCCGGTGTCCACAGGGGCTCAATGGGGCGAATGGGTGTAAATTCCATTATAAATTCCTCCTGAAAGGGGGTGTAATACCCCGGTATTTCACTATCCCGAAACGCAAATCCAGGCCAGACCAAATCCATGCCCTTGGGCCTCCTGCCCGCCGGACAAAAACTCGACCTGACCTAGATCGTTTTACTTGCCAATCTCCAGTCCTTTGGAGATCACGGTCTTCAGCAGATTGAACGCGGTGACGTTGGCGCTGAATGCCTGACTGGCCGCCATGCCGTCGGTAATTTCCTTCACCAGGTCCACATTGGGCATCTCAACATAGCCGTCCTCGTTGGCGTCGGGGTCGTCGGGGTCATACTTCAGCTTGAAGTCCGAGGGGTCCTCCCCCACCTCCACTACCCGGACGCCGGCCACCCTCTCCTGGGCGAAGCTGCCGCCCCGGCCGTAGCGGGTCCGGGCCAGCACATCCTGGAACCGGCCCACGCCGTTGTCCGCCTGAAAGACCACTACCTTCCGGCGGTAGGGCCCCTCGCCGTTCTCGGTGCGGGTGGTGTTCATATTGACAATATTCTCCGAGATCACATCCAGCCGCTGCTGCTGGGCGGTGAAGCCGGAGCCGATCACATCAATAGAGCTGATGAAGGCCATATGCGTTTCCTCCGTTCCGTATAGTCAAAGCGCTCCTGGGGGGCGCTGAAGCGGGATGGTTACTGCCCCCGGATCAGGGTGCGCATCAGGGACAGGTTGCTGTTGATGGCGTCCATGGTGTACTGCAGCTGGTAGGCGTTGCGGACCGCCTCTGTCTCCTGCTCGGTCACATTGACGCCGTTGTCGTCCATACGGGTGCTCTCGTTCTCCGCCACGTGGACAACGGGCTGGGACCGGTCAATAGCGGAGCGCATAGCGGAGATCGGGCGCTCCGGTCTGCGCATAGCGGAGCGGATGCTGGCGTCCAGGGCCTCCTCAAAGGTGACATACTTGGCCTTGTAGTTGGGGGTCTCGGCGTTGACGATATTGTCGTTGATGGTCACCTGCTTGGTCCACTGAAAATTCATGGCCCGCTCCAGCATCAGGAGGGAATTGGTATGGATCAGGTTGGACACGGAAATTTCCTCCTCTCAGGACGAACGCAAAATCTATTAAAGTGTAATATAACATGATTTTCCCAAAAAGGCAAGGGCCGCCGCCAGGCTTTTATTCTAATCACCGGGCGGTCCTGGATACTGTACTATTATAGCCTATCTTTCTGCCCATTGCAAGACATTGGTCAAATATATTCTCTCTGAATTTTATCCTGCGCCGGGCCAAAAGCATCCACCCTCCTCCCTGCGGGAAGGAGGCGAAGGGCAATGGTAGTTTATAGAATAACTCATATCGCCGGCGATTGCAATGGTAATTTCAGTAAATTACGTCTCTGCTCTCCCCTGATCTTTTCTACTTTTTGTCAGAAAAGTGATTTATCCCATTTCTCAGGCATAAAAAAGGGCCTGATGAGGCGTTGCGCAGGCCCTTTTTGAACGTCTATTCTTTTTTTCCCTGCTCCTTGAGCACGCCCAGCAGCTCCAGGGGGGAGACCTCCTCATCCGCCGCCTCCCGGTTGGCCTCGGCGGCCACCTTCAGCTCGCTGCGCAGGATGGTAACGCTGCGGGGTGCCTGAATTGCCAGCCTTACCCGTCCTGCCTCCACCGCCATCACGGTAATCTCCACATCCTCACCGATCAGGAGGGACTCCCCCTCCTTCCGCTGCAAAATCAGCATGGCTCCTCCTCCTTCCGTCCGAACTGTGACAGAAGGTGGTGCATCTCATAGCCGCCCTCCTCCAGGATCACCTGGACAGCCTGCCGTGTGCGGTCGTTGATGACCACCGGGCAGCGCAGGTTCACCGTGCTGTCCCCCACCGGATTGCGCACCACGCACAGCGTGTAGAAGCACAGGTCCTCGCTGCGCTCCACTCCCATCTGTCTCAGCTCTCTGGAGGTCAGCTTGGGGGCGTAATCCGGCTTCAGGGAGAAGGGGTCCATCGCCACAAAGGCCAGGCCGGGGGTAACGGCGCTCTGAAAGCAGAGCAGGGTATCCTCACCGCCCTCGAAGGGCAGCAGGAAGAATGCCTTCTCCTCCTCAAAGCCAAACAGCCCCTCCGGGAAGTGGATGATGTCCTCCTCCGGACATTCGATCTCACCAAAATACTTTGTTTTTAAACGCATGGTTCCTCCTTGTTGGCTGAAAAAATGAGGCCCGCCCTCTGGGCGGGCCAAAGCTCAAACGGTCCGCCCCGGGCGGGCGGCGGGCGGTCAGGCCTTCACATCCACCGGCTCATAGTTGGGGTCGGCGGAGGGCGGCACATAGATGGGGCCGCCCAGATACTTGATTACCACATCGGGCCGCTGGGTAACGGTAAACTCGATATCGCCGGGGGTAAACTCAAAGCTGCCGTCCCCCATCCGCCAATTAATATTCAGCTTATCCATCTCATAGCGGATGTTCATCTCGCCGGGGTCCCAGGTAATCTCGGGGCCGGGCTTGGGGAGGAAGTCAATACCCACGTTGGTCTTGACGTCCTTCATCATGGCGTCCTCGGCGAACTGGGTCACCAGCTCCTGTCCCACCTGGGTCTCCAGCAGCAGCTGGCCCTGGCGGGCGTAGGTGGCCGTAGCCTGATAGGCGGCCTGTTTTCCCTTCTGGGCGCTCTGCTCCAGGTAGCGGGCCAGGGTGGGGGACAGGGAATTGCGGGCCTCAAAGGTATCGATATTGACCTTAATGGGCCGGCTCTTGATCTGGAGGCTGCCGTTGTCCCGGTGGATTTCCATCTCAGCGGTACCCCGGGCATATTCCAGCTTGGCGTTGGTGGTTTTCATCTCGATCTGAATGGGTACGGTGGTAATCTCAATCAACGGTTTCATTGTGTGGTACGCGCTCCCTTCTACATCTAAATGATGTCATTTAGGCATCCTTACCTGTTTAACACACAATTCAGCGAACCCGGCCGGGTCAGTTCATATAGTCGATGAGGGACTGGCTGAGCAGCTGGTTGCCGATCTTCAGCGCGGAGTTGTAGCAGTACTGGTCCCAGGCGAAGTCGGTAATGGCCTCAGCCAGGTCCACCTGCTCCAGGTCCAGCACCTGCTCGTTCAGGTTCAGCCTCTGGTCGCTCAGGCGGCTGCCGTTGGTCTTGAGGAAGGTGGCCCGGGCGTCCAGCTCCACGTTCTTCTCGGTCAGGTTCTCCTGTGAGAGTTTCAGCTTATCCATCAGGCGGAAGGCCTTTTCCTCCAGCTCCTTGCTGGTCAGCCCCGCGGCCGAGCCCTTGGCCAGCTCGGGGTTGTAGCCCTGGGGGTCCCTGTCCTCGTCCCAGGTGTCAAACACGTCGGCCAGCTCCTTCATGATAAGGGCCAGGTTCTTGGGGTCGCCGTCCTTGTCCACGCCGTAGTCCACAAAGTTGATGCCGCACAGGGCGGAGTTAAAGGCGCTGCCGTTCACCAGCTTGCCGTTGGCGTCCTCCTGCATACCCATGCCCAGGTCCAGGTTCATCTGCTCGCCGCTCATCTTTTTCAGCTTTTCCAAGTCCCGCTGGTCATTAATATAGGCAACCCACTTCTGGTCTATCTCACGTTCTCCAAAATCCTGCTTGATCTTATCAACATCAGGTGCTCCCGTCTCAGTGTAGTAGTTCGGATCATCCATCCAGCCCGGTTTGTCCGCGACCGGCTTATCCTCCACCTCGTGCTTGTAGTACTTCAGCCACTCCTGCTCCTTCGGATCAGTCGGAGCCTTGGCTTCCAAATCCTTTGCCCACTGGGGCTTATCATAGTTGGGAGGCAGGGTGTCGCTGGTGTGGTTGTAGTAGTCATACCACGCCTGGTCCGTATCCGACCACGCGGGTTTATTATCAGGGTCGGCCTTATAGGCATCTTCAATCGCCTTTTTCGCATCAGCCAGCCAGGTCGGTTCCGGGGCGAGGGGCTTCTCCACCTTGCCGGCGTTCACGTTGACCCCCCGGTAGTAGAGGGTATTGCCGTCCTCGCTCCAGCTGAAGGGGACATTCAGTCCGTCGTCTCCGGCGAAGACAAAGTGGGTGCCGATGTTCTGGTTCATGGACTGAATCACCGAGTTGCCCGTCTCCCGCAGGACCTGGGCCAGGGCGCGGCGGCTCTCGCCGGCGGTGCCGGTGGTGCCGTTGATGGAGGCCATCTTCGCCAGGGGGTTCTCCAGGTCCTTCAGGATGCCCTGGATATTGGTCCATGCGGTGTGGAACTTATTATAGGTATCGGTGGTGTTGGTCAGCTGGCTGTTGGTCTGATACCAGTCCCGGCGCAGGCGGAAGGCCTTGGTAGCGCCGGTGGGGTCCTCGGCGTAGCTGTTGAAATTGCGTTGGGTGAGCACCTTGTCCCGTGCGTCCGCCAGCTTGTTGGTGTTGTTCATCAGGTTGTATTTATAGGTGTTCACCATCATGTTTGTGGTAATGCGAAAGCCCATCTTAGCTTACCTCCTTATCTGATCGTGCCGTTAATCAGCTTATCCAGCATGGAATCCAGGGTGGTTATCAGCTGACAGGCGGCGGAGTAGGATTTCTGGAATATCATCATACTGGTGGCCTCGTCGTTCAGGTCCACGCCGGATACGCTCTGCCGGTCGTTGTCCCGGCTCAGGGACGTTATGGCGTAGCTGTTGTACAGGGTTCCGGTGTCCCGCTGGTCGTTACCCAGCGTCAGGTTCATCTTGGCCAGCAGCTCCTGGAAGGTGCCTTTAAAGTAATCCTTGTCGCCCTCATCCGCATCGGGCACCACGTCGTTGGCGTAAAAGCTCCACTTGGTGGTCTGCATCATGGTAATCATGTGGTCGATGTTGTCCTGGAGGGTGGAGTGGTCCTCCTCGTCCCAGGGCTGCTTGGTGTTCAGCAGGCGCACCTTTTCGGTGGCCCAGCCCTTGGAGATGCTGATGTTTTTGGCGGTGATGTTGCTGCCGTCGTTGTTGTCGCCGTGGTTGCTGAAGAGCACGCCGCCGTTGTAGTAGCGGTAGGCCTCGGTCAGCTTGCCCTCCTGTCGCAGCGTCTCCATGGCGCTGTACGTCTCATTCTCCAGCTGTTTGATCTGCTCATTCAGCTCCTGCTTCTTCTGCGGGTCCGGCTCCGCATCATAATCCGCCTTCAGCTTCTCCAGTTCCGCCTTCGCCTTATCAAAATAATCCTTTGTCAGGGTGATCTTTGTGCCGGGATTATTCGGATCGTCAATCTGAATCGGCTGGCCGTTGGCGTCCACGAACACTTCTGTAGTCCCTCCCGCCGGATCGGGGGCGGTAACATAGGCATCCTTCATCTGGTCAAACTCCAGCTGGTTGGCCTTGTTGAACTCGTCAGCGAAGCGCTTGGCCAGGGCGTCCAGGGCGTGCTCATAGTAGGGGATGCCCCGCTTGGTGTTGGCGTCGCTGTCGAAGGCGATATCCTCCGCGCTGGAGAACTCCCCCTCCTCGGTAAGCAGCTCCCGCAGGGCCTGGAGGGAGCCGGTCAGGGCGGTGTCCCCCAGCTCGTGAATCTCGTCGATGTCGTTGCCGTACTTATCCTTGATATAGCGGCCCCGCTCATCCACCAGGGCGGTCACCTGCATCCAAAGCCGGTTGTCGTCCGCGCCCTTCACCGCGTTGTTGACCAGATCGGCGTCCTCCTGATTGTCCGTCGTGGTCTTTGTCCCGTCCGGGTTTGTTTTCAGATACTTGCCGTTCACGTCGGGATCATGCTTTTGCGGAAGAGTAATTGTTATTCCATCCACAAGCAAAAAGGCTTCGCCGGCATCATCATTGGTAATTTTATTTCTATTAGTGTCCTCCAGTGCCTCCCGCTCGTTATCCGTGTATCGGATCACCGGAGGAAACGCGTTCAAATCGCTGTTCCGGCTGATATACCGGCAAAACTCGGGCTTGCTGGGGTCGTAGGCGGGATTGCGCATGGCGGTCTTCTCGGGCATCTCGAGCTGGGCGCCATAGATGCCGTTAATCAGCTCGATGGGGGGATTGCCCGAATCGGCGATGCTGATGGACAGCTTCTCCACCTCAGAGAACTCATCCAGCTTCTCCATGCTGTAGCGCACGTCGATCTTTATATACTTGGACAAATCGTCGATCAGCACATTCCGCTCGTCCCGCAGCTCCAGGGCGTTCTGGTGGTAGATGCCCGCCTCCCGGATGGCCACGTTCAGGTCCCGGATCTGGGTCAGGATGTTGTTCACCGAACTTACCTTGTCCTTCAGGTCCTCCATCATGGTCTCCTTGGCAGAGTCCATCGCTGTGGCGTAATTGTTAAGCAGCCGGACCAGGCTCTCTGCCGAGGAGCGGACGATGGTGTCATTCGTTCCGTCGCCGGCGTTCTTGTGGAGCACCTCCAGCTGGGCCAGGAAGTCGTTGAACTGGGCCTCCACAATGCCGAACTCGCCGTCGCCCTTGCCCACCTCGTCCAGGATGTGGGCCAGCTGGTTCAAGCCGTCCAGCCGGGTCTCGGCCTCGCCCAGCCTGGACTGCTCATCCCGGTAGCGGATATCCAGGAAGGGGTCCCGCAGCTGGGACACGCTGTCGGCGATCACGCCGTAGCCGATATCCAGATTGTAGCTGTTGGCGTACCGGGCGCTGCCCGCGGAGTGGAGGGAGACCAGGTCCATCCGCTGGCGGGTGTACCCCTTGGTATTGATGTTCGAGATATTGTTGCCCGTCACATTCAGGGACGCCTGAGAGGCGTAGATGCCCAGCCGGGCGGCGGTAAATGACCCAAAGGTTCCAATAACAGCCATATTCGTTCTCCTTTATCTTAGCTCCCAGCCCGCCGGGACTCACGCCCGAAAATCGGTCTGGTGGTTTTTACGCTCCTCCTCCGCCTGGGCGGAGTCCCCTGCCTGCCGGGCCTGAATCTGCTCAATGGCCCGCAGGTTGACCTCCAGGGTATCCCGGGCCACCTCGCTGGCGGCCTGGAACAGTGTGTAAGCCTGGCGCAGCTTTTCCGCCACGTCTTTGGTCTCCAGCCGCAGCTCATCCGGGCTGTGCTGCACCAGCTGTCTGAGGGTGATACCCTTCAGGCCCAGGGCGCCCAGGATGGTATCCCGCTTCTGGTCGTAGCCCCGCAGGGTCAGGCTCAGCACCTGCTCCCGCTTCATGCAGTCCTCCACCCCTCTCAGGTCCCCCGCGGAGGCGGCGGCGTTTTTGTCCCGCTCCACCTGGGTCAGCTCCTCCAGGGTTTTGGTCAGGCTCTCCATCAGCTTCAGGTAATCCTTCCAACTTGTCTGCGCCATTTACTCGCCCTCCGACAGCAGCAGCATCCGGGCCGCCGTCTCTCTGGCGTCGGGGCGGTACTCCCCGGACGCCACCTGCTGGCGCAGGTCCTGAATTTTGCCGGTGGTGTTAAAGGTGCGCACCTGCTGGGACAGGCCGGCCGCCACATCCCGGAAGGTGGCGGCGTTCTCCCGCCCTGCGGAGAGAATAATCTGGTCAAATTTTGCCCCCTGGGCCTGGACGCGCTTCGCGCCGGCCGACCGGACCGTGCCGGCGGCGACGGGGGTGGAAGGAAAGCCTTCCCGTCTTGTAATCATCATATCAGTGACCTCCTGAAGCGCCCTCCGCTGGGGGGCGCGCCGTAAATTCGGACATAAAAACATTCTGTATTAATTCTATCGGTTCCTTCGGTCAAAAACATAACATCGCGGACAAAATTTTTTCCCGGGCCGCTCCCCGGGCTTTTTTGCCGTTGCGTCCCCCGTTCTTTTCCTTTATAATAGGTATAGAAGGGATCACTCCGCCCGCCGGGCGGACAGGGAAGGCGGTACTTTACCATGACAATGTTCTTTCACTGCAAAAAGGCCGAGCTCACACATCCGGACACCGGCGCGGTCCACCGGGCGGCGGTCAGCGCCGACAGCGAGGGGGACCTCCTGGTCACCCTCCCCCAGGACACGGAATTTCCGGTGTACACCCCTGTGGAGGCCCTGCTCTTCGATCCCTTTCTGGGGGTTGTCCGCTGCCGCTGCTCGCTGGCCCTCCCGGACTGCCGCGGCGGCCTGTGCTCCTACCGCTGCCGGGTGCTGGAGCGCCTGTCCCAGGAGCAGCGGCGGGAGGATATCAAGGTGTCCCTGTCCGCCAAGGTCGCCGTCACCCTGGAGGGGGCCGCCCGCCGGGCCGAGGCGGTTTTATACAACATCAGCGCCGGCGGCGTCTATCTGGTCACCGAGCTGAAGGCCCAGCCGGGCGACCGGCTGACCTTCCCCTTTCCCCAGGCCGACGGCCCAATCCCCCTCACCGCCCGGGTCCTCCGGGCGGAGGACCGGACCGACCGCCGGGGGCATCCCGTCCGGGGCTACGGCTGCCGCTTTGAGGACCTGCTCCCCCAGCACGAGTCCCGGCTGCGCCGGTATGTATTTCAGGAGGAGAAGCGCCTGCACCAGCGGGAGCCATAGGCAAAGGGTCCGGAGCGGCGCTCCGGACCCTTTGGCGTTTGATTTGACGTCTGAATTATGGGAAGAACGGCGTCAGCGGCGCTCCTCCACGGGGTCCCGGTCACGGAACAGCAGGGAGACGCACCAAATGGCGGACAGTCCCACCAGGGTATAGATCACCCGGCTGATCATGCTGGCCGAGCCCCCGCAGGCGAAGGCCACCAGGTCAAACTGGAACAGGCCGACACTGCCCCAATTCAGGCCGCCGATAATCAGCAGCGTCAGAGCAATTTTGTCCATCATCACGTCATACCACCTCCTTGTCTCTGGTTCCGGGGGTAGTTTATACGTTTTTCAGGCTTTTATGCGGCCGGAAAATTTTTATTTCAGCGATTTCGGCCCAAATCCATAGGGCAGCAGCTCAGACAGGGGGACCGCTTGAAATTCCCCGTCTCCCCGGGCGGCCAGCACCCGCAGCCCGGGGGCGAACTCATAGAGCATCTGCCGGCAGGCGCCGCAGGGCCAGCAAAAATCCTCTCCCCGGCCGGCGATGGCGATGGCGGCCCAGCCCTCCCGGCAGCCCTCGCTCACCGCCTTCAGGATGGCGGTGCGCTCGGCGCAGATGGTGGATCCATAGGCGGCGTTCTCCACGTTGCAGCCGGTGAATACCCGGCCGTCCTCCGTCAGGAGGGCCGCGCCCACAGGGAAATGGGAGTAGGGTACGTAGGAAAATTGGTGCATTTCAAAGGCTTTTTTTACCAGCTCCTGGTCGGTCACAGGGCACTCCTCCTTCACAATGATCCACAAAAGCCCGGCGAATTATGCCGGTATCCCGGCACAGCACCCCCGGCCATTTTATGGGCAGCGGTGTCCGCCAGCCGTGGATTTTATACGAATGGTAATATTTTGTTGAAATAATACGCCTCAAAAGGGGGCAAAACGTTCATTTTATCCCCCCTTTTCGGCCCGAAATGGGGCCCTTTTGGCGCTGTCCACCCCACGCGGACACATCCGCCGGGACCCCGCGATTTTATTCCTCCGCCAGCCTGGCCCGCAGGCCGGAGTACCTTCTGGTCTGCCGGTTGTTGCCCACCATCCCGGCCACGGTGGCCGGGTCGCCCACCACAATGAACAGCTCCCGGGCCCGGGTGACGGCGGTGTAAAGCACCCCCCGGGTCATGAGCATGGGGGCCCCCTCCAGGGCGGCCAGGATCACCGCCCGGTACTCGCTGCCCTGGGCCTTATGTACCGTTACGGCGAAGGCGGGCTCCAGCTCCCCCAGCATGTCGGGGGAGTACTCCACCACCTTGCCGTCGAAGTCCACGGTAATAACCTCCTTCTCGATGGAGCGGATAACCCCGATGTCCCCGTTGAACATCCCCATGCCTGAGTCGGTCCCCCCCTCCTCCCGCCAGAGGATGTCGTAGTTGTTCCGCACCTGCATCACCCGGTCTCCCGCCCGAAAGACCCAGTCCCCAAAGCGCCGCTCCCCCTTCCCCTCCAGGGGCGGGTTCAGGGCGGTCTGGAGGACCTGGTTCAGCGCCCGGGTGCCCGTCCCCCGGCGGCGGGTGGGGGAGAGCACCTGGATCTCCCAGGCGGGGATGCCCATCCGCTCGGGCAGGCGGCGGCGGCACAGGTCCACAATGGTCTCCAGCACCCGCTCCGGCTCCCGGCGGATCAGGCAGAAGAAGTCCCCCTCGTTGCGGCACAGGTCGGGGAGCTGCCCCCGGTTGATGAGGTGGGCGTTTCGGATGATGGCGCTCTGGGCCGCCTGGCGGAAGATCTCGGTGAGCCGGACGGTGGGCACCACCCCGCTGCGGATCAGGTCGGCAAAGAGGCTCCCCGGCCCCACCGAGGGCAGCTGGTCCGGGTCGCCCACCAGCACCAGGCGGCAGTCGTCCCGGAGGGCGTCCAGCAGGGCGGCCATGAGGGGCACGTCCACCATGGAGGTCTCGTCCACAATCACCGCGTCCGCCTTCAGGGGGTCGTAGGAGTTGCGGGTGAACACCAGCTTCCCCGTGCGGGGGTCGAAGCCTGTCTCCAGCAGGCGGTGGATGGTGGATGCCTCGGTATTGCACAGCTCCCCCAGCCGCTTGGCCGCCCGGCCCGTGGGGGCCGCCAGGGCGGTTGCCAGCCCCATCCGCTCAAAGAGGGCCAGCACCCCCCGGAGACAGGTGGTCTTGCCTGTGCCCGGCCCGCCGGTGAGGAGCATCACCTGCCGCCCGGCGGCCAGCTCCACCGCCTGGCGCTGCTGGGGGGCGTAGGAGATGCGCTGCTCCTTTTCGATGCGGCGGATGAGCCTGTCCAGCCCCTCCGGGGGCAGCAGCTCGGCCCGGCTCATCTCCAGGATTCGCTGGGCGATGTAGGTCTCGGCCTCGTGGAGGGCGGGGAGATACACCGCCTCCTGGCCCGCCACCTGCTCGCAGTCCGCCTCCCCCCGGCGGATCAGGGCCTTCAGGCTGTCCTCCAGCTGCTCGCCGGATGCCGACAGCAGGGTGGAGGCCGCCTCCACCAGCTTGCGCCGGGGAAGAAAGGTGTGCCCGTTGCTGTAGTTGTTGTGGGCCATCTCGAAGACCAGCCCCGCCTCCAGCCGCAGGGGGTCCTCCGGCCCCACACCCAGGGACAGGGCCAGGGCGTCCGCCTGGGAGAACTCCACCTCGAATTCCTCATTTACCAGCAGGTAGGGGTTGGCCTTCACCACCTCCAGGGCCACGTCCCCGTAGGCCCGGCGGAGAAGGGCGGCCAGCTCCAGGGGCAGCCGGTGCTCCGTCAGAAACTCCATCAGCCGGCGGGCCCCCATCTGCTGCCGGAAGACCTCGCCGATCTGCCGGGCCCGCTTTTTGGTGATCCCCTTGATTTTGGTCAGCTGCTCCGGGTCCTCCTCGATGACGGTGAGGGAGTCCTCCCCAAATTCCTCAATAATCAGCCGGGCGGTGGTCTTCCCCACCCCCTTGATGGCACCGGAGGACAGATAGTGAAAGATCTCCTTCATGCTCTGGGGCAGCCGGCGGTCCACAATCTCCGCCTTCATCTGAGGGCCGTAGACCGGATGGCGGGTCCAGCGGCCCTGGATGGACAGGTATTCCCCCGGCGCCGTCCCCGCCATGGGACCCACCACCGTGACCTCCTCGCCGTGGACGTCCAGCTTCAGGATGGTATACCCGTTCTCCTCGTTCTGAAAAATAACGGCGGAGACGGCACCCTCAATCCGCTCCAGCTCCTGGTCCGACATGGGCCTCTCCTCCTCTCCAAAACACGACCGCTCCGCTGGGTCGTGCTTTGGGGCGGCCTGCGGCCGCTCCATTATGTTCTCGTAATATAGTCCCCCAGATCGCCGGCAGGCCACAGGATTACCTCCGGCCAGCGGGCCGTGAGGCGCAGGGCCAGGTCCCAGCCCGCCGGGGTCAGCCCCGCGTCCGCTATCACAATGGGGCACCGCAGCAGTCCCAGCCCCCGCAGCCAGAGAAAGGAGCGCACCTGATGCTCCAGGTCCTCCCCGCCGCCCCGGCCCGTGATGACTACCCGGGCCAGGCCGCCCGGCAGCGGCCGCAGCAGCAGCCCGAACAGCCACCAGCCCGCTAACGCCAGCCCGCAGATGCAGATCACCGCCATTAAAACATCCCAGCATGTACCCACAGGGCAACACCTCCGGGCTATCCTATGCCGGGAGCGCCTCCGGTGTTCAGACCGCCCCGGAGAACAGGTTGACCCCTACGTGGGTCAGGCCCAGCATGATGCACCCGGCGGTGAGCACCCCCAGCACGACCGCCGGCATGGCCTTCTTCAGCCGCATACCTAAAAACGCCGCCGCCAGTGAGCCCGTCCAGGCCCCCGTCCCCGGCAGTGGGATCGCTACAAACAGCCACAGGCCGACGTATTGGTACTTCTGCACCTTTTTCCCCTTGAGATGGGCCTTTTTCTCCAGCTTGTCGATCAGACCGTTCAGACTGGGCAGGTATCTCCGCAGCAGCTCAAAAATCCGGCGGATGTAGACGATGATGAAGGGGGCGGGAATCAGATTGCCGATTACCGCCGCCGGAAAGGCCAGATAGTAGGGCAGACCCAGGGCTACCCCGAAGGGCAGGCCCCCCCGCAGCTCAATGACGGGTATCATGGACACCAGCATGGTGAACAGGCACTTGCCCGAGGTGGTGCCGGTCAGAAATTCAAAGAGCTCCATAGACTACTCCCGACCCAGCAGATAGTCAGTCGTTACGCCAAAATAGTCGGCCAGGAAAATCAAAGTTGTAGATGGCAAATTGATCTTGCCATATTCTATCCTCTGGTAGTGCTGGACTGTACAGTCCAGCAACTCAGCCATCTCTCTTTGTTTCATCTTTTTTCCTCTTCGCAGCGCTCCCAGTGTATTTGCAACACCCGGCAGTATAATTTCCATCTTTTTTCTAAATCCCCCTTGACGCAACATTAAATGTATTGTATAATGTAAGCAACCTAAAAAGTTGTAAGGCGGTGCCAGTTATGAAAGAATTGCTAAAAGAACTCTACGACTGGGAAATCGACCAGTCCCGGCTGAACTTCGACCATGATCCCGAATATCAAGCCTATTATACACAGGTTGAGGCCCTTTGGGAAGAGGGAGATATGCCTGCACCCCTCTTTCACCTTCTGGAGACCAGCAACCTTATCTCCTTCGCCCACGGCTTCCAGCTGGGCGCCCGGCTGGCCAGGTGGGTGGGGGCGGGCTGAGGTCCGCACCCTAAAGGCCCCCTTCGCAAGGGGGCTGTCAGCCGTAGGCTGACTGAGAGGGCCCTCTCCGTCACGGCTTCGCCGTGCCACCTCTCCCAAAGGGAGAGGCAGGACGCGCCTCTATTCCATCAGCATCTTCTTCAAGTACTGCCCCGTATAGGAGTTGGGACAGGCGGCTACCTCCTCGGGGGTGCCGGTGCAGACAACCTGGCCGCCGCCGTCCCCCCCCTCGGGGCCCAGGTCGATGATGTGGTCGGCGGTTTTAATCACGTCCAGGTTGTGCTCGATGACCACGATGGTGTTGCCCCCCTCCACCAGCCGCTGGAGCACCTCGATGAGCTTGTGAACGTCGGCGGAGTGCAGGCCGGTGGTGGGCTCGTCCAGAATATAGATGGTCTTGCCCGTGGAGCGCTTGGACAGCTCGGTGGCCAGCTTTACCCGCTGGGCCTCGCCCCCCGACAGCTCGGTGGAGGGCTGGCCCAGCTTCACATAGCCCAGGCCCACCTCCTCCAGGGTCTTGAGGCGGTTGTAAATCTTGGGGATATTCTCGAAGAAGGGCAGGGCCTCGTCCACCGTCATCTCCAGGACCTCGTAGATGTTTTTGCCCTTGTAGCGCACCTCCAGGGTCTCCCGGTTGTACCGCCTGCCCTTGCACACCTCGCAGGGGACGTAGATGTCGGGGAGGAAGTGCATCTCGATCTTGAGCAGGCCGTCGCCGGTGCAGGCCTCGCACCGGCCCCCCCGGGTGTTGAAGGAGAACCGCCCCGGGCCGTAGCCCCGGCTCTTGGCGTCGGGGGTGGAGGCGAAGAGGTCCCGGATGTCGCTGAACAGGTTGGTGTAGGTGGCCGGGTTGGACCGGGGCGTGCGGCCAATCGGGGACTGGTCGATGTTGATGACCTTGTCCAGGAACTCCTCCCCCTCGATGCGCTGGTGCTTCCCCGCCCGGGTCTTGGTGCGGTTCAGGTCGGCCCCCAGCTTCTTGAACAGAATTTCGTTCACCAGAGAGGATTTTCCTGACCCCGACACCCCAGTGACGCAGGTGAAGGTGCCCAGTGGAAAGGCCACGTCCACCTGGCGCAGGTTGTGCTCCGCCGCGCCGAACACCTTTAAATAGTGCCCGCTCCCCTTCCGCCGCTGGGACGGAACGGGGATTTTTTTCCGCCCGGTGAGGTAGTCCCCGGTGATGGAGGCGGGGTTGTTCATGACCTCCTCCGGGGTGCCGGCGGCCACGATGGTGCCCCCGTTTACCCCCGCGCCGGGGCCTACGTCGATGATATAGTCGGCCGCGCGCATGGTGTCCTCGTCGTGCTCCACCACGAGGAGGGTGTTGCCCAGGTCCCGCAGCTCCTTCAGGGTCTGGAGGAGCTTGTCGTTGTCCCGCTGGTGCAGGCCGATGGAGGGCTCGTCCAGGATATAGAGCACCCCCATGAGGGAGGAGCCGATCTGGGTGGCCAGGCGGATGCGCTGGCTCTCGCCGCCGGAGAGGGTGCCCGCCTCCCGGGAGAGGGTCAGATATTGCAGGCCCACCGACTGTAAAAATCCCAGCCGGTTCCGAATTTCTTTCAAAATCTGGGCGGCGATCATGGTCTGGGTCTCGTTGAGCACCAGGCGCTCCATGAAGTCCAGGGCCTCGGTGACGCTCTTGCGGCAGTAGCTGTCGATATCCAGCCCGCCCACCGTGACCGCCAGAGTCTCCTTTTTCAGCCGCCGGCCCTGACAGGCGGGGCAGGGGCACTGGGACATGCACTCCTCCAGCTCCCGCTTCATGGCGTCCGACTGGGTCTCCCGGTAGCGGCGCTCCAGGTTGTTGATGATGCCCTCGAAGGGCTGGTACAGGGTGCCCTTCCCCCGGGGCTGGTCGTAGTGGAGGGTGAGCTTCTCCCCGTTGGTGCCGTGGAGAATCACGTCCAGCACCTCGGGGGGCAGGTCCTTCACAGGGGTGTTCAGCTTGAATTTGTACTTCTTCGCCAGGGCGTCGAAGTACATCCGGGAGATGCCGTCCGACTTGATGTTGTTCCACCCCGATGCGGTGATGGCCCCCTCCACAATGGACAGGTCCTTGTTGGGGATGATGAGCTCCGGGTCGATCTTCATCTGGGAGCCCAGGCCGGTGCAGGCGGGACAGGCCCCGAAGGGGTTGTTGAAGGAAAACATCCGGGGGGACAGCTCCTCAATGGACACGCCGCAGTCCTCGCAGGCGTAGTTCTGGGAGAACATGATGTCCCGGTCCTCCCCCACGATGTTCACCACCACCAGGCCCCCCGTCAGGTTGGAGGCCACCTCCACGCTGTCAGTGAGCCGGCGGGCGATGTCCTCCCGGATCACCAGCCGGTCCACCACGATCTCGATGTGGTGCTTCTTGTTCTTGTCCAGCTTGATTTCCTCGCTCAGGTCATAGAGAGAGCCGTCCGCCCGGACCCGGACGTAGCCCGACTTCCGGGCGTCCTCGAAAATTTTGGCGTGCTCCCCCTTCTTCCCCCGGATTACCGGGGCCATCACCTGGATGCGGGTGGCCTCGGGCAGGGCCAGGACCTGGTCAATGATCTGGTCGATGGTCTGCTGCTTAATCTCCTTGCCGCAGACGGGGCAGTGGGGGGTGCCCACCCGGGCCCACAGCAGACGCAGATAGTCGTAGATCTCCGTTACGGTGCCCACGGTGGACCGGGGGTTCTTGCTGGTGGTCTTCTGGTCGATGGAGATGGCCGGGGACAGGCCGTCGATGTAGTCCACGTCGGGCTTCTCCATCTGGCCCAGGAACATCCGGGCGTAGGAGCTCAGCGACTCCACATACCGCCGCTGACCCTCGGCGTAGATGGTGTCAAAGGCCAGGGAGGACTTGCCTGACCCCGACAGCCCGGTGAGGACCACCAGCTTGTCCCGTGGAATTTTGACGTCGATGTTTTTCAGGTTGTTCACCCGCGCGCCCTTGACGGAAATGTGTGTGTGCATGGCTTGTTACTCCTTTGCTAAAATCGGAAAAAGAATGACGAAAAGGCTATCAAAACAGTAAAAATGAGGACCAGCACGATCTCCCACCACAGGCCCAGAGTCAGTACCAGACAGACCAGCCGCCGTACCAGCCGCCGCCAGCCCAGAACAGCGTGGATGTACTCCCACTTCCAGTTCGGTCCCCTGGTCCGCTTCATGCTCCGCCGCACCAGCACCAGCGCCGCCGACACCAGTATGTTCCATACCAGCAGGACCCGGAGCATCCAATAGACAAACACCGGATCGTTCAGCAGGGCCAGCACCGGGGCGAGTACCCCCGCAAAGGGGCTGATCAGCGCCTGTACCGCTGCGTACAGCAGAATAGCCGGGAGCAGCAGGATGGTGAATACCAAAAAGCCCATTTTCTACACCTCTATATTTTGTCCTCCCCTGGTTTACCCCCAAAGGGGTAGGCAAGGGCAGGTTGGGGGATAAGGCAAGGGCAGAGCCCTTGCCCTACACGCGATACCGCTCTATCCACCGAGCCGGGTTCTCCTCAATATACCGCCATGTTGCCATAATGTCATGTAGGGCAGGGGTTCTACCCCTGCCTATCCCCGCCAGGGGATAAAATATCATTCGGGCAAAAACCCTTGGGGGATGGCAATTCCAGAGCAGACAAGGAAAATTCAGGGATGGCAATTCCAGAATAGGCAAGGGCAGGTCGGGGGAAAGGCAAGAACAACCGGGGATAAGGCAAGGACAGGTTGGGGGAAAAGGCAAGGGCAGAGCCCTTGCCCTACACGCGATACCGCTCTATCCACCGGGCCGGGTTCTCCTCAATATACCGCCATGTTGCCAGAAAGTCCTCCTCGCCCCGGACAATGTGCTCATAATACCGGGCCTGCCAGATTTTCTCTCCAGGAGCCCCCGCTTCCCGGTTGATTCGTTTCGTGGAAATAGACTTATAGGCCCCCACCACGCTGCCCAATGTAGGGCAAGGGCTCTGCCCTTGCCTCCTCAACGTAAGCAGTATGTGGACGTGATCGGGCATGATAACATACTTTTCAATTCGAACCGAGGAAAACCGCTCCCCTAACGCCCTGATTTCTTCCGCCGCAATCACGCCCGACGGAGACAGCTCAGGGCACAAAAAGTCCTTCCAGAATACCGGCGCACGTTCGGTTGTGCATATGGTCACAAAATATGCCCCGACCCGGCTGTAATCATAACCGGAAAGCCGGATATTTTTCCTCGGGCCACGATTCATACCCGCCTCCGTCTTCTGTCACAGCTTCTCGGATTTTCCTTTCACCGGCTTGGCCTTCATCAAAATCAGCCGCTGGACCTCCTCCAGCTGCTCGGGCTCCTTCACGTCCACCACCAGCCACTTGCCGCCGTTGAACATGGGGGTCTTTTCGTACAGCTTCTGGAAGGCGTCGGAGAAGGTGGGCAGAAGGGTCTCCAGCCCGGCCACCTCCTTGGCCCTCAGTGTCACCATGGCGGTGAACCAGCCGGAGCGGACATAGAGGGCGCACAGAGCCCTGCTCCCCTTTTTATATTTCACGTTCCATCCCCGGTCCATGGAGCACCGGCTGAACTCCACCGAGGGCTCCAGCTCATAAGTCTCCTTCATCCAGTCCGCCAGCTCCTCCAGAAGGGGGTTATTCACCCAGGCTCCAATGTCGGACAGGGCGGGCTTCGTATGCTGGGGCCAGACCACGTCCCAGGGCACCGGGCCCTCCGCTTTGGCGGGCTCCTTCTTCTTCGGGGCCTTCTTCCTGGGCAGAGGGGTGACCTCCTCGGCCAGCCGGACCGCCTGGCGCAGGGTGTCCCGGTCGTCGGGGTCTAAAAGATAGTGGTCCTTGGCCCCCTCATAGGGGGGCTCGGTGGGCCGGCCCCGGAGAAGCTCCTCCAGACAGGGCAGCATCTTTACCATGGGCCGGTCGTCACAGATGATGACCACCGGCTTGTCGTTCAGGTAGACCATATACTCCCCGAACATCTTGCGGGAGCGCACCGCCCCCAGGCCCTCCAGCTGCTCACAGATATAGCCGACAAAATCAGGGCTGCTTGCCATATTATTCCCTCCTAGTGTAGATTAACCGCGCCCTTCGCCCGGTCCCGCAGGGTGAACTCCAGGGGCAGGACCAGCAGATACCGGTCGGGCACCCCGCTGGCGTTGGTGAAGCCCAGCTCCACCGCGTTCTCAAAGCCGTACCGGCCATAGTAGTCCGGATCGCCCACCAGAAAAATGGCGTTGGCCTCCGCCAACTGGGCCGCCTGACGCATCAGCGCTCCGCCCAGCCCCCGGCCCCGGTCCTCCAGCCGCACCGAAAGGGGGGCCAGCATGACAAATTTCCAGTATTGAGGCTCCTCCTCCGGAACACAGGGGACCTCGATCTCCGTCAGCATAAGGTGCCCCGTCAGGACTCCCGCCCGCTCCGCCACCAGCTCCAGGCAAAAGCCATCCCGGCGGCGCAGCTCCTCCACAAAGTCCTGCTCCCTGCCGTCCGACACCTTGGCCGTCTGAAAGGCGGTCTTCACCAGCTCGTAGACGGCGGGGTAGTCCTCTTTCCGGACAGGGCGGATAGTGTCCGGAATTTCAGGGGGGATCTCCTCGGGCAGAGGCGGGCGGACGTGAACCAGAAAGTCTCCCCGCACAGCCCCAATCTCTCTGTAGGCCGTCCGGCCCTGGCGCAGGGTCATGCCGTGGTTCTCGTCGCTGGGGTCGTCCTCCCCGGGAGTAAACACATCGTTCTCCCAGAAGCACACCGGACAGATATCGGCTATCGCGTTCCGCCGGGGATAGCGGGCCGTCAAATAGCCGCAGCAGGGACAGGGATAGTTCATAGCGCCTCCTTAAATCGTTAAATCCGCGGTGGTCCCCCCTACCAGCCCCATCAGAGCGGCGGGGTTCAGCTCCACCTGAAAGCCAATTTTTCCGGCGGACACCAGGATACTGTCCAGTATCTCCGCCGTCTCGTGGAAGACAGTGGGGTACTGCTTCTTCATCCCTACCGGGGAACAGCCCCCGTGGACGTAGCCCGTCAGCGGCAGCAGCTCCCTCTGGGGGAGCATGGCCACCGACTTCTCCCCCACCGCCTTGGCCGCCTTCTTCAGGTCCAGGCTGTCCTCCACCGGGATGTCGAACACGTACAGCCCCCCGGAGGCCCCCCGGGCTACCAGAGTCTTGAACACACTCTCCGGGTCCTGGCCCAGCTGCCTGGCTACGCTCACCCCGTCCAGCCCCGCCGCCCCATCGTAGGCGTGAGGGGTGTAGGGGATATTTTTCTGCTCCAGAATCCGCATGACGTTGGTCTTTTCGTCCTTCTTTGCCACCTGCTTCACACCGTCCTCATAGTAGCAGTCCTCCCGCCATTTGGACGGGTTCGTGTCAATGTATTCCCAGATTCGCCGGTAATCCGCCTCGCTGCGGATGATGTGGTCGTGGTAAGAAGTCTGCCACATGTTAAATCCGGCCTCCTGATTGGAAAATCGTTTCATCACGGCAATAATCCGGGGAATCAACCGAGTAGGGCGCGACGACCTCGGCGCGCCGTCCTCCGAACGGTTGACCCGGATAATCAAATGGACATGGTTGGGCATGATAACATATTTGTCCACAAATACACCATCATATGCCGTTGGAATAGAAACGATATATTTCTCCACAATGTGTCCGTAATGTGAGAGGTTTGCATACGGCGCGCCGAGGTCGTCGCGCCCTACACACGATCCCAATTTCACAGCCAAATTTTCCGCAACCATGTCCCAGAAAAATTCCGCCCGTTGATTGGCGCAGATCGTAATGAAATAATACCCCGGACGGCCATAATCGTATCCCCGCAGACGGTTTTGTTTCCGTTTCGGCGGGTCCAGGAAGGAATCCCTCATATCAGGCCCCTCGTCCAGAGGACATACGCCCCGCAGAGGAGCACCAGCAGGGCCTCCCACAGAATGCAGGCCGCCAGGACCCACCGCAGAGCACGCAGGATGGTCCGTTTCCAGCCGGTCTGCGCCTCAATATAGGTCCGATCCATGGCGCTGCTGCGCCTCCACAGCCAGCGGACCAGAAGCAGCCCCGCCAGTCCGGCGGCGTTCAACCCCAGCAGGACAGGGGCGATCAAAGGCAGGGCGAACCCCAGAAATTTCAGAATCATGATTGGCAGGATCATAGGCCACATGACTACAATAATCAATCCGCCCATAGAGTTCCCCCCTATCAATTATTAAATCAGAATCATTGGCCGGCCTCCCGGCCGTAGGGCGCGACGACCCGGCGCGCCGTTTTCTCCCACGGCATATACATACAGGCCGGCGTGCCCAGTGGTCACGCCCTACACAAACCGCACAGCCCTACTTCCCCCGCAGCTCAATGATCTGATCCCGCAGGGCGGCGGCCAGCTCGAATTCCAGCATCTTGGCCGCCTCGCGCATCTCTTTTTCCAATTTCGCGATGCGCTCCGCCTTCTGCTGCTTGGTGAGGCCCTGGACCTCGCCCCGCTTCTCGGCCGTGTCCTCCCCGGCGGTGATACTCATCAGGTCCCGCACCGACTTGATGACGGTCTTGGGGACGATCCCGTGGGCCTTGTTGAAGGCGTCCTGTTTCTCCCGGCGGCGCTCGGTCTCATCGATGGCCCGGCGCATGGAGGGGGTCACCGTATCGGCGTACATCACCACCATGCCCTGGGCGTTCCGGGCCGCCCGGCCGATGGTCTGGATCAGGGAGGTCTCGGAGCGCAGGAAGCCCTCCTTGTCCGCATCCAGGATGGCCACCAGGGACACCTCGGGCAGGTCCAGACCCTCCCGCAGGAGGTTGATGCCCACCAGCACGTGGAAGGTGCCCAGCCGCAGGTCCCGGATAATCTCCATGCGCTCCATGGCGTCGATGTCGTGGTGCATGTACCGCACCTTGATGCCCGCCCCCTGGAGGTAGGTGGTCAGGTCCTCCGCCATCCGCTTGGTGAGGGTGGTCACCAGCACCCGCTCGTTCCGGGCGGTGCGGGTGTTGATTTCGCCAATCAGGTCGTCAATCTGCCCCTCCACCGGGCGGACCTCGATCACCGGGTCCAGCAGGCCGGTGGGCCGGATCACCTGCTCCACGATCTGCCCCGACCGGGTGCGCTCATACTCCCCGGGGGTGGCCGAGACGTAGACAATCTGGTTCACCCGCTTCTCGAACTCCTCAAACTTCAGGGGCCGGTTGTCGAAGGCGCAGGGCAGGCGGAAGCCATAGTCCACCAGGGTGGTCTTTCGGGCCCGGTCGCCGTTGTACATGGCCCTCACCTGGGGCAGGGTGACGTGGCTCTCGTCGATGAACAGGACGAAGTCCTTGGGGAAGTAGTCCATCAAGGTGTTGGGCGGGGAGCCCACCGGACGGCCCTCGATCACCCGGGAGTAGTTCTCAATGCCCGAGCAGTAGCCCAGCTCCTGCATCATCTCAATGTCGTACAGGGTGCGCTGCTTGATCCGCTGGGCCTCGATGAGCTTGCCCTCCGACTCGAAGAGGGCCACCCGCTGCTCCATCTCCTGATAGATCTCCTGGATGGCGGCGTCCATCTTCTCCTTGGGGGTGACGTAGTGGGTGGCGGGCCAGATGGGGATGTTCTGCAAGCGGCGGATGGGGGAGCCGGTGACTACGTTGATCTCGCTGATGCGGTCGATCTCGTCCCCGAAAAACTCCACCCGGATGGCGGTGTCCTTCCAGTAGGCGGGCCAGACCTCCACCGTGTCCCCACGGACCCGGAACATGTTGCGCTCAAAGGCGATGTCGTTGCGCTCGTAGCGGATGGCTACCAACTTTTTCAGCATCTCGTCCCGCTCCAGCCGGGCCCCCACCCGGAGGGAGACCATCATCTTGGCAAAATCCTCCGGCTCGCCCAGGCCGTAGATGCAGGACACCGAGCTGACTACAATCACGTCCCGCCGCTCCAGCAGAGAGGCGGTGGCGGACAGGCGCAGGCGGTCGATCTCCTCGTTCACCGAGGAGTCCTTCTCAATGAAGGTGTCGGTGTGGGGGATATAGGCCTCGGGCTGGTAGTAGTCGTAGTAAGACACAAAGTACTCCACCGCGTTGTTGGGGAAGAACTCTTTAAACTCGGCGCAGAGCTGGGCGGCCAGGGTCTTGTTGTGGGCCAGCACCAGGGTGGGCCGCTGGACCTTCTCAATGATCTTCGCCATGGTGAAGGTCTTGCCCGAGCCGGTGACTCCCAGCAGGGTCTGCTCGTCCAGCCCCATCTCGATGCCGCTGGACAGGGCCTCGATGGCCTCCGGCTGGTCCCCGCTGGGGGTGTATTCGGATACCACTTCAAATTTGGGCATGGTCCTCACCTCGTCGCTTGATTTGCCGCTCTCTTTTGCGCATCGGCGCTATCGTAAGTACGGCGGGCCGGGTCGTCCCGCCCTACAGGCTTCTATCAGAGTGCGTCTATTATAGCAGAACTAATGTTTCACATCAAGGGGTTCTCGAACAAATTTTTTACCACTGGCCCGGATAGACCATCCGGAAGCTCCCCCTGCCGGCCGCCTGGCTCTCCCGGATGGAGACCAGGTCGCCGTCCACAAAGATCAGATGGTCCACCAGCCACACCCCCAGCGGCTCCAGAGCCGCCCGGATTACGTTGGTGGTGTTCATATCCTCCGGAGAGGGCAGGGCTACCCCGCTGACATGGTTGTGGGCCAGATAGCAGAAGGTGGCCTGAAGGGCCATGCACTCCTCCGCCACCCGGCGGATGGTCACGTCCGAGCTACTGTTGTTACCCTCCGAGATCTTCCGCACCCCCAGCACCTTCTCCTTGGCATCCAGGCACAGCACGTAGGCCATCTCGTTCCGGGCGCCGTAAAGACAGGGGGCCAGGACATGCCCGGCCTCCTCGACGGTGTGAACAATCTCCCCCGGCCCGGTACGCCCCTCTACATAGCGGCCCAGCACCGCCGGAAACAGCTTGAGCATGGTGGCCGAGTGCTCCCCCATCCCCTTTACCTTCATCAGTTCCTCGGGCAGGGCGTCCAGCACCCGGTCCAGCGATCCGAACCGGTCGATCAGCTCGTGGGCCAGCGGGTTTACATCCCCCTGGGGAATGGCGTAGAACAAAATCAGCTCCAGCACCCGGTGGTCAGGCCAGCCCGCAAGCCCCCGGGTGAGAAATTCCTCCTTCACCCGCCCCCGGTGGCCGGTGTGGATGGCCCTCTTTTTCTCTGGCATGGCCGCTCAGCTCCTCCTATCAAATATCAGTCGGTCAGGGACGCGCCAATTACCACAAAGACGCCCGCCGCCCGGTCGTATACCGACCAGCAGGCTGGAGGACCACAATGTCCAGCTGGCACTCGTCATATTTTGTCTCCAGCAGCCGGTAGACAGGGTGGTCTGTCAGCTCGGTCATTTTCGCTCCCTCCCGATATACCCCCGCACCAGGTCCCAAAACCCCTCATAGTCCTGGTTGAGGGCAATCTGACGGTACAGGCTCTCCAGCTCGGCGTCAAACGCCTCGTCCTCACCGTCCGGGCCGCTGTCCGCCAGCTCCTTCGCCCGCTTTAAGAGCTCCGCCTCAGTGACCGCCCCGCAGTTCAGCAGAGCCTGTATATACTGTTCCGCCCGGGGGCTGGCCGCACAGGCGTCCAGCCCCTCCATCTGTACCTCGGTGTCGTAGTCAATGATGTAAATCACGTCCCGGACGTACTGAGGGTATCGGTCCAGCGCCTGCCAGACCTGGGGCTCCCTGTAGATGTCCGCCATGGCCTGGAGGAAATCGTCCGGAGTAAAGCTCTCCCTCCGGGCCAGAGCCCGGTCGATGAAGCTCATGTCCTCGCCCCATATTCGGCCAGGTAGGCCTCCATTTTGGCCTTCATATCATCATCAATATAGACCTTGCCGTCCACCGGGTTGTTATGCAAAAAGGAAATTACCTCCCGGACGGTGACGATGGGGTACACCTGGATGCCAAAGTCCTGGCGCAGCTCGTCCAGGGTGGAGCAGTCCCGGGTGCCCCGCTCCATCCGGTCCACCGAGACAAAGAGGGCCTTCATGTCCACCTCGGCCACGTGCTTGAACAGCTCGATGCTCTCCCGCACGGCGGTGCCGGCGGTGACCACGTCCTCGATAATCGCCACCCGGTCCCCGTTCTGGGGCTTGTACCCTACCATCGCCCCACCCTCGCCGTGGTCCTTGGCCTCCTTGCGGTTGAAGCAGTAGGGCAGGTCCCGGTTGTGGTTCCGGAAGAGAGAGGCCGCAGCCGACACCGCCAGAGGTATCCCCTTGTAGGCCGGGCCGAAGAGACAGTCGATCCCGTCGGGCAGGTTCTCCTGGATGCAGGCGGCGTAGTAGTCCCCCAGCCTGGCCGCCTGGGCCCCCGTCTTGTAGTTGCCCGTGTTGACAAAGTAGGGGGTCTTGCGCCCCGACTTGGTGGTGAAGTCCCCGAAGGTGAGCACGCCGGAGCGCACCATGAAGGTGATGAATTCCTCTTTGTACGTCATACGAAAAACTCCTTTTCTCTGTGTGTCCGGCGCCGCCGGCGGGCTGAATTGGCCTTAACGGTTTATTATACCACCCTTTTGGCCGCCGCACAAGACTTTGGTCCCGGCGGAAAATTAACATGTTCCCCGCCCGGTTTTCATATATTAGACCAGCAAAAGGCCCCCGCCGGCCTATTCGGAAAAAGGAGCGTTGTGTTATGGATAAGCGCGGAAATCAAATCAAAATCTTTTTTATCGAAAAGAGGTGGTGGTCCGCCGCCGCCTGCCTCTGCCTGGCCGCGGTGATGTTCTACGTGGTCAACTACCCCGCCGCGATCGGGGCCTCCGCCGCTACCCGGCAGCTGCCCATCTACTGCGTCCAGCGGGACCAGAAGCTGGTGTCCATCAGCTTCGACGCCGCCTGGGGCAACGAGGACACCCAGCAGCTCATTGATATCCTGGGACAGTACCGCGTGCCCGCCACCTTCTTTGTGGTGGGCGAGTGGGTGGACAAATATCCCGAGTCGGTGAAGGCCCTCCACGACGCAGGACACGAGGTGATGAACCACTCCAACACCCACGCCCACTACCCCCAGCTGTCCGCGGATGAGGTGGTGGCCGACCTGAACGCCTGCAACGACAAAATCCAGCAGGTGACCGGCGTGCGCCCCACCCTGGTCCGCCTGCCCTATGGCGACTACGACGACAGCTCCGTCAACGCCGTGCGGTCCATCGGCATGGAGCCCATCCAGTGGGATGTGGACAGCCTGGACTGGAAGGACCTCTCCGCCAGCGAGATTACCCGGCGCGTCACCTCCAAGGTCCAGCCGGGCTCCATCGTCCTGTTCCACAACGCCGCCCTCCACACCCCAGAGGCCCTGCCCGATATCATTCAGACACTCCTTCAGGAGGGCTACACCTTTGTCCCCATCTCCCAGATTATCCTCACGGGGGAGTACACCATCGACCACACCGGACGGCAGTGTCCGGCCCAGTCCCAGACCCGCTGAAATACCGGCTTCTCCGCCGGCGGCCGGGGGAGAATATTTTTTCGCTCTTCCCGGTCAAATTTTCGCCCAATCTCCATATTGACGTGATGGAAAACGCATGGTATTATGACACAGACAACGCCGCTTTCGCGGCGGCAATCGGGACCGTGTGGGAGCAAAACGGAGCCGCAGGGCTTTCCGCCTCTCCGTGCCGGAAGCTGTGGGCACAGACGGAAAGCGGTCGATGTGGAGGACAGGCGTATGAATTACTCAGGGGAACTGTTTGAACGGGCCAGAGAGGGCGCTTCAGCCGCCGCGGACGGTATGCAAAACGCTCAGAATCTGGAGGCTGTGATTAACGAGGGCCTGCGCGCCGCCCTGCTGGAGGAGACCCCCGACCAGTCCCTGGATGTGCTGCTGGAGCACCTGGGAAAGGCGCTGAACGGGGATCGCACCTACATATTCGAACAGAATGAGTCCGGCGGCGACGATAACACCTATGAGTGGACGGCCGACGGGGTGGAGCCGGAAAAGGAGAGCCTTCAAAACGTCCCTCCCGAGGTGTGCGCCAGCTGGTACCGGAATTTCCGGATCGGCAGGCACATCGTCATCAAGCACCTGGAGGACATCCGGGAGACCGACCCACTGCAGTATGAGAACCTGAAGCGGCAGAGCATCCACTCCCTTGTGGTGGTCCCCCTCTACGACGGCGAACAGATTATCGGCTTCTACGGCGTGGACAATCCCCCCATGAAGCTGCTGGAATACGCCTCCAACACCCTCCAGACCGCGGCGTACTTTATCGTATCCTCCCTGAAACGGCGCAACCTGTTCCGCGAGCTTCAAAAACGGAGCTACAACGTCCTCCATGCCCTCAGCGTGGACTACCTGGGCATCTATCAGGTGAACTTCGACACAGGCGAATGCGAGGTATACCGGGACAACGACCGGACAAGCATGGACTGGGTCGCCAGCTTCGGGGAGGGCTATCAGACCGCCATGGAGCGGTATATTTCTCAATATGTGGTCCCTCGGGACCAGGGCCGGCTCCGCGCTATGACCAAAAAGGACTATGTGCTCTCCCAGCTCAGGACACAGAAAAAGTTCTATGTCCGCTACCAGGTGAAGGGCAGCGCCTTCGGGCTGAAGCATCTGGAGATTCATTTCTCCGCCACGGAGAAGACAAAGGACACCAACTGCGCCATTTTTGCCCTGCGGGATGTGAACGCCGTGGTGGAGCAGGAGGAAAAGTATAAGCTGGAGGCCAGACAAAGCCTGGAGGATATCCTGGAGGGGGCCAGGACCGGAATCTGGACCATCGAGCTGGAGGAGGGCTGCCCGCCCAGGATGTATACCGACCGGACCATGCGGCTCCTTCTGGGCCTGCCCGGCGAGGTCGAACCCGAGGCGTGTTACCGGCACTGGTTTGAACACATCGAGCCCGACTATGTGGTGATGGTCCAGGAGGCTGTGCGGGAGATTCTGGAAAACGGCCGCTCCGAGGTGGTCTACCCCTGGAACCACCCCCAGCTGGGCAAGATCTATGTCCGCTGCGGCGGCGTGCCGGACAAAACCTTTAAAAAGCCCGGCGTCAGCCTGAACGGATACCACCAGGACATCACAGAGACCATGGTGACCAGACGAAAGCAGGAGCAGGCCATTATGGAGCTGCTGGAGAAGGTCCGGTGGGCAAACTCCGTCAAGAGCGACTTCCTCTCCCACATGTCCCACGACCTCCGCACCCCCATCAACGGAATCCTGGGGATGCTGGCCATCCAGGAAAAAAGTCAGGACGATCCCCAGCGGCAAAGTGACTGCCGGAGAAAAATCCGCGTGTCGGCGGAGCACCTGCTGTCCCTGGTCAACGACGTCCTCCACGTCAGCAAGCTGGACAGCGGAAGGCCGGCGGCGGTGGAGGAGCCCTTCGACCTCCATGATACCCTGGAAAGCTGCCTTATGATCCTCTCCGCCCAGGCGGAGCAGGCCGGGATTCAGCTGGTGCTGGAAAAGGAGGACCTGCGGCACACCAGGCTGATCGGCAATCCCCGGTATCTCAAGCAGATCCTCATGAATGTCATCGACAACGCCCTCAAGTATAACCGGCCCCACGGCTCCGTGTTTGTCCGTGTGGCGGAGACCGGCCGGCAGGGCGGCGCCGCCATCTACCGGTTTGTCATTGAGGACACCGGAATCGGCATCGGAGAGGACTTTAAAAATCACATCTTTGAGCCATTTACCCAGGAGCACCAGGACGCCAGAACCTACTACAACGGCGCCGGGCTCGGCATGTCCATCGTCAAGAAGCTGGTGGACCAGATGAAGGGGTCCATTCAGGTGGACAGTCAGCTGGGCAAGGGCAGCGTGTTTCAGATTACCCTGCCCATTCAGGTCGATCAGGTTCAGAGCGCCCCCGTTGTGGAACGGGAGCGGAGAGCGGCTGGAAATGTCGCCGGGATGCGCGTGCTTCTGGTGGAGGACAATGAGATCAACTGCGAGATCGTTGAGTACCTGCTCACCGACGCCGGCGCGAAGGTGGTCACCGCCAACGACGGAAAGGCCGCCGTGGACGCCTTTGCCGCCTCCAGCCCGGGGGAGTTTGACTGCGTGCTTATGGACCTGATGATGCCCGTTATGAGCGGATATGAGGCTTCGCGCGTGATCCGGGGGCTGGACCGGACGGACGCCCAGACGGTGCCCATTATCGCGCTGTCCGCCAACGCATTCGAGGAGGATGTCGCGCTGGCCAAGGACGCCGGTATGAATGAGCACCTGGCCAAGCCGGTGGACATTGAAAAGATGATCCAGGTCATGAGCCGGCTGAGAGGCGGACGGTAATTGTTCGGGCTTTCAGAGAAATCAACCTTATATTACAACGCAAGGGGCGGCGGGAAATCCCGCCGCCCCTTGCGTTATCTATTTTATCGCAGAATTGTGGACTCAAATTTGAAAAGGAGCTCCCCCATCTGGCCGCAGGTGATGCTGTCCCGCGGGGCGAGGGTGCTGGCGCTGGTGCCGGGCATCAGGCCGGTGGCTACCGCCCAGGACATCGCGGCCCGCGCGTCGGGGCGCAGACGGCTGTAGTCAGAATAGCGGGTGATTGTCTGGCGCTGGGCGGTGCCGCAGCCCCTGTAGCCGGCGTAGCGGAAGATGAGCATGGCCGCCTGCTCCCGGCTCAGGATTTTGTCAAAGCCCCAGAGCCCGCTGGCATAGATGTCCGGAACAATCCCGTTATCGGTCGCCCAGACCTGGGAGTCGTTGGTCTCACAGCCGATGCTGTTGGAGATGACGGCCGGGCTCGTCATGTTGTAGAGGACGGAGATGAGCATATCCCGGGTGATGTGGGTGCCGTCGGGCACAAGGCCGTTCTCCACATGGTAGATGTGGCGGTCCCTGTAATACCAGGCGTTGGGGCCCGTCTTGAGCTGGGGCTCCTCATAGACAATATACCTGCCGCTGTCGTAGCTGATATCCAGCTCCACACTGCTGGCGGGCATGACAAAGGTGTACTCATCGCTGCCGCGCTGGGTCAGATGCAGCTCCTGGCCGGTAGTCAGGTTGGTTACCGCCAGCCACTCCAGCTCGTAATTGCGCCGGGGGCTGACCTCCACGGTGATCCGGGCGCCCTGGACGGCGGAGCTGTGGCTCACATCGTAGCTGCCGCCGGAAACGCTGCCGGGAGTGTAGATTCGATAGCGCACAGGGCCGGGAGGCGTAACCGGCTTGTTGTCCTCATCGCCCGGCTTCTCCTCCGGCTTGTTATCCTCGCCGCCGGGCTTCTCCTCCGGCTTGTTATCCTCGCCGCCGGGCTTCTCCTCCGGCTTGCTGTCCTCGCCGCCGGGCTTCTCCTCCGGCTTGTTATCCTCATCGCCACCCGGCTTCTCCTCTGGCTTGTTGTCCTCGCCGCCGGGCGTGGTCCCGGTGGCCGCGATCTCCTCTGTCTCCTTCTCGCCGCAGACGGCGCAGTCCCGCTCCTTCATGCCTGCCTCTGTGGCCGTGGGCTCCTGGACCGTTTTCCACTCGCCCCAGGTGTGGGCGAGGAGGTCCAACTCCTCCGTCTTTTCATCCTTTTCTTGACAGCCGTCTCTGGTGCAGAGCCTTGTTATGGTCTTGATTCCCTTCTCCTTGCAGGTGGGCGGCTTTATCACTTCCTCTGCCGCTTCGCCCCATTGGTGCGTCAGAGGCGGAAGCTCCACCGTCTGCTCATCCGTGGTCTCCGCATTGCAGCGGCTGCATGTGCTGCCGCCGGTAATCGTCTTTTCACCGGCTTCGGTGCAAGTGGGTTTTTTGGTGATTGTTTCCGTACCGCTGCTGACCGTCCACGCATGATCCAACGGGGGGATATCTTCCTGCGGCTTTGTGAACACACCACAGTTATCACACCGTACCCCCTCAGTCTGGCCCCAATGTGTGCAGTCGGCAGGCCTGCCGGAGACCGGTACAAGGTTGGTGTGGGCCGCAGGGATGGGCTTCTGCTCCTTCAGAACCTTATGGCAGACCGAGCATTCTTCGCCGGCCGTTTTGCCGTCTTTGGTGCAGGTCGCCGGAACCTCAGAGAGGTAAACTACAGTATGACCGTTGGGAGCGAATGTCTCAGTCCGGGATTCCTCCTTCTTGCAGACAGCGCAGATTTTCTTGTAGGTTTTAAGGCCCCCTTCCGTACAGGTGGCGGGCTTTGTCACCTCTTCCTGCTCAGGACCCCACCGGTGGGGCGCCATTTCAACCTGCTCCGGCTCTTTGAGTACAGCCCTACAGACAGAACACTCTACTCCCGCTGTCCAGCCCGGCGCTGTACAGGTGGCATCAACAGCGGCGATTTCAACCTCGGTGTGGCCCGTGCTGGGGATGGGCTCCTCTTTTTGAAATACCTGCCCACAGTTACTGCATTCATAGGTAACCTTTTTGGTGCCATCCACTGTGCAGGTGGCAGGGGCAGTTGTCTCCTCTCCCCGCATGTCACCCGGGGTATGATTCCCTGTGGCCAGCACCTTTTCCGGCTCTTTAAGCACTTCATCGCAGACGGAGCACTGTATGCCCCCCTTTGTGCCCGGCTGGCCGCAGGTGGGGGGAACAGCGGGAATCGGCTCTTCTTTGTGTCCGTTGGCGGGGATGGTGGTCCCTTCTTCCAGTATTTTATTGCAATGCCCGCATATTTCCCGATCCTTCCAGCCGTCCTTGGTACAGGTGGCAGGAGAGGAGGAAAGCACTTTAAGCAAATGGTATTCATCCCACTTGGCATAGATGGTAGTGTCCTCTGTAAATTTGGTATTCCCATCAACACGTTCTCCGCTGCCATCCGCCGTCCTGTACCACCCTCCCAGCGCATAGCAGCCATCTATTTGGGGAACAGGCCAAAGGAGACCTATCTCGAGCCTGCCATTTATTGTTGTCTTCATTGTATTGTAATCGCTGGTAATCTCTCCACCATTGGCATCAAATGTAATTGTATAAGGAGTATACGGCTCATCCTCGGTATATTCTATAGTGGCAGTGGCAGGCACAGCTTCCCTTTCCTTATAAATACGGTCCCAGTTCTCCTCCGAGCTGCCATACTTAATCTTCAAACCTCTGACCATATTAAAAGCATATTCACCAATACTGTCTACACTTCTGGGAAGGTAAACCTCAGTCAGCTTGGAGCAGTTCGCAAATGCCTGAGCGCCAATGGTGGTTACATTCTCCGGAATTGTAATGCTGGTCAAGCTGCTGCAGCTGGCAAACGCCCCATAGTTAATACCAGTCACGCTGTCTGGAATCGAAACAGAGATCAGGCCTCTGCAACTGTTAAATGTTCCGCTTTTAATAACCGTTATGCTGTCAGGAATTTCCATCTCCGTTAAGCCGTAGCAGGATGAGAATGCACGGTCTCCTATGTTAGTCACACTGTTTGGTATTATGATTTCAGCTAAGCCGGAACAACTTGAAAAGGAATAATCTCCGATGCTGGTCACACTGTCGGGAATGGTGACAGAGGTCAGATTCTGGCAGTAGTAGAACGCATAATTCCCTATGGAGGTAACGCCATCTTCAATCTGAATCGTTTTTATACTTGGACAGAGGGATTGATTGCCCCATGGTGTCGAAAGAGAAGAGACCGCAGGCGGTTTCTCGCCTAGCCCATAATAATAATCCTTCATCGGGCCCGTACCCTTGATCGTCAAAACGCCATCGCTGTTCAGCGTCCAGGTCAGGTTTTCTCCACAGCTGCCGCTGCTTGCCGCCTGTACATGCACAGGCAAAAGGGCCAGCACCAGACACAGCGCCAGCGCCGCCGAAGCAATTCGTCTCTTCATCATAAATCCTCCCCCAAAGGCACAAAATTGTCTCTCTCCAACCGCTTTGTTCCGCCGAACTGCGGACAATTACACTTTCTCGTGTAAGTTTACGACAATTATAATGTATTCCCCCGTCTCTGTCAAGAGCAGGACAAGCCCTCCGGCAGAAAAAAAGGGCCGCAGGCGGCATCCTGCGGTCCTCAATAGCCCACGGCCCCGGCCAGGAGCATAAACCCCGTGCCGATGGCCATATAAATCCCCACCAGGGGGAGAAAATACCGCAGCCACTGCGGGTAACTCACACCCGACAGGGCCAGACAGCTCACAAGGGTGTTGGAGACGGGGGAGGTGAGGTTGACCAGCCCGTCGCCCAGCTGAAAGGCCAGCACCGCCGACTGCCGGGACAGGCTCAGCGCATCCGCCAGCGGCACCATCAGCGGCATGGCCACCGCCGCGTGGCCCGAGCCCGAGGTGATGAGCAGGTCCAGCAGGGCGTTGGTGTAGAACATCCCCAGCAGATGGCTCCAGGCGGGCAGCTGCTCCACCAGACCCAGCAGGCCGTGGACTATGCTGTCCAGGATTCCCCCCTGCACCAGCACCAGCCGCAGCGCCGACGCTACCCCTATGGTCAGCGCCCCGCCTACCATCTTCCTGCACCCGGATATCAGCAGCTCGCAGGTCCTGTTGGCCCCGAACCCGGCCACCCAGCCGCACACGATCCCCAGCACCAGAAAGGCGGCGGCAATCTCTCCCAGTCCCCAGCCCCGGGCCCCTATGCCCCACACAACCAGAAGAAGCATCATTAGCGCCAGGGCCAGGATCAGGCCCTGGCGCTGAGCAATCCCAGGTTGCTCAGCGAAAATTTCCTCCCCGTCCGGCCCGGCCCGCTCCGCCCGGCGCAGGATATAGGCGCTTGTAGACGCCACCAGCACCGCCAGCAGCAGCCACCGCAGCCATACCCCGGAATACAGAGGGAGCTCCGCAATGGCCTGGGCGATCCCTACCGAGAAGGGGTTGTATCCTCCCGCCGCAAAGCCCGCATTGGTGCCCAGCATCACCATGGCCATTCCCGTCCTGGCGTCGTAGCCCAGAGACCTCGCCGCCGCCATCCCCAGAGGAACAAAAATGATGGAGGCGGTGGTCAGTCCCATGGTGAAGCCAAACAGGGAGAACACCCCCACAAACAGAGGGACAAGCCACCCCCGTCTGTGCCGGAAGCGCCCCACCACCCAGCCGCACAGACCGGCCACAGCACCGCTCTCCAGAATGATCTCAAAGGCTCCGCTGAGGAAAAACACAAAGGATATCAGCTTGGGCGCCGGCCCGGTGGACAGGGCCTCAAACAGAAGCCGGGGCAGCAGCCAGGGCGCTACCGGGGTGGGCTCCGTGAGGGTGAAGCTGTCCGGCACCACCACCGTCTGCCCGGTGGCCTCGTCCAGCACCCGGTCGTAGCTGCCCGCCGGGATCAGCCAGGTCAGCGCCGCCGCCAGCAGGATCAGTCCGCCCAGAAGCAGAAAGACATGGGGCGCCCGCCCCTTGGACTCTCTCATAAAATCCCTCTTCCCTCCCGGCAGACCGGTCCAGTGCTCCCCCGCACCACCAGCGAAGGTCGGAATATCTGCCGCATTTGCACCTGTCCCCCCTGCTCCATCAGGTCCACAGCCAGCTCCACCGCCGCCTTTCCCATCTCCCTCATGGGGGTGTGCAGGGTGGTCAGGCCGATTCCCGAATAGCCGGCAAAGTACAGGTCGTCATGGCCCATCACCGATACATCCCCCGGAACGGACAGACCATGGAGCTTCAAAGCGTTCATGGCCCCAATCGCCATGTAGTCGCTGGCGCACCAGAGGGCTGTGGGCAGCGCCTTCTCCTTCAGCAGTGTCTCCACGGCGTCCATCCCCGCCCGCATGGCATCGGCAGCGTGGCCTGTCCGGATCATCCGCGGGATCAGGCCCCGCTCCTCCATCGACTGGGTAAATCCATCCTCCTTCTGCAGAATGGTGCGGTTTTCCGGCTCGTAGGTCAGCAGGACAATCTCTCTGTGGCCCAGGCCGGTCAGATGCTCCACCGCCAGCGCCCCGCTGCGGCGGTAGTCACACAGAAGGGCACAGGGCTCCTCAGGGGCGGTCTTGCCGCCGATAAAAATGACGGGTGTGGAGCCGCAGGCCGCCTTTATGTGGGACACATCGCTGGTGCAGGAGGCCACAATGATCGCCCCCACCTGATTCCCCACCATCATCCGGCAGTGCCGCTCCTCCAGCTGGAGGCTCCGATGGCTGCTGCCCAGCATCACACAAAACTCCAGCTCTGCCGCCGCCGCGCTGACCTCGTTGAAAATCAGGTCGTAGGCGGTGTTGTCCCCAACCGCAGGCACCACCATGCCGATGGTGCTGGTGCGCTGAAGATACAGATTCCGGGCGGCCACGTTGGGCGTGTAGCCCAATTCTTCGGCAATTTTCCTCACCCGCTCCTTGGTCGCGGCAGAGATGTCCGGCGCGTCCCGCAGCGCCTTGGACACCGCCACATGGGACAGCCCCGCCAGCTGCCCGATGGTCTTTAACGTCGGCCTGTTCGGCATCTTAAATCACCTCTCAAGCTGTTTCTTCCCTCTATTATAGTGCGGTTTCTCGTGAAAGGCAAGAGCCGGTGATTCTTGGGTTCCAGGCTCCATTGCGGCTGCTTTTAATATAATTTTTAATTATTGTTATTGACATAATAAATGCTTTTTCATTATACTTATAAAAAGGAGTGATTTCTTAATGCGAGAAGCTGTCATTGAAACTGGTAAAATCAGGGGGATCGCCTGCGGCTGGCCCAGCATTACCGCCTTTTACGGCATACCCTATGCCGCCCCTCCGGTGGGGGAGCTGCGCTGGCGTCCGCCCCAGCCCGCCGCCCCCTGGCCGGGGGTTCGGGACTGCGCCCGGCCAGGTCTCCGCTGTCCTCAACTGGGCGTGGGGAAGGGTTCCTTCTACGAGAGGGAGTTCTATCCGGTTGAGGAGCCCATGGATGAGGATTGCCTGTATCTCAATGTCTGGACCCCCGCCCAAAGCGCCGGCGAGCGGCTGCCCGTCATCTTTTGGGTCCACGGCGGGGCCTTTATGACTGGCTACGGCCACTCCGCACACTTTGACGGGGAGCCCTTCGCCCGCCAGGGTGTGATCCTGGTTACCATCAACTACCGGCTGAACATCTTCGGCTGGATGGTCCATCCGGAGCTGTCCGCCGAATCAGACCGCCATGTGTCCGGCAACTACGGCCTGCTGGACCAGATTTTTGCCCTGGAGTGGGTTCGGCGGAACATCGCCGCCTTGGGAGGCGACCCGGACAACATCACCGTCGCGGGCCAGTCCGCCGGCGCTATGAGCGTTCAGGCACTGCTTACCTCTCCGCTGACCGAAGGCATGGTGAGCAAGGCGATTATGCAGAGCGGCGGCGGTATTACGGCCGCCCCGGACATGCGCTTTCCCTCGCTGGAGGAGGCGGAGGCCCGCACCGACCTGACCCTGCTGGGGGTTTCCTCCATCCGGGAGGCCCGGGCCCTGAGCTGGCAGGCGCTGTTGGACCGCTGGAGCTCCTCTATGCCAGCCCAGGGACTTCAGCGCACCCCGGTGGTGGACGGCTGGGTGCTGCCGGACAGCCTGGACCAGATGGCCAGGCAAGGAAGGCACCGCCAGGTCCCCTGCCTGATCGGCTATACATCCAGGGAGGGTATCCCCGCCGCCCCCAATTACCAGCTCTGGCGGGAGCTGCTGGAGCGGGAATACGGGCCCCGGCAGGCCGGGACATTTGCCGCTCTGTGCGGCGGAGAGAAGGGCTTTGCCGCATACAGCCAGGAGCACTTTACCCTCCACTGCCGCGCCGCGGCTGAGGCCTGGGCCCTGCTGCTGGAACGGCAGGGGACAGGTCCGGCCTATGTCTACTGCCTGAACCGCCAGCTCCCGGGGGACAGCATGGGACCCTTCCACGCCGCCGACCTGTGGTATGTGTTCCAGACCCTGAACCGGTGCTGGCGGCCCTGGGAGAAGGAGGACTACTGGCTGGCCCGGGCCTGCGGCACCTATTGGGCCCAATTCGCCAAAACCGGCGTCCCCCAGGGGGACCGCCTGCCGGAGTGGACCCCCTACACCCGGAGCGACCCCCGGACCATGCTGCTGGGCGCGGATATTGGCCTGACAAAGCTGCCCCCGGACCCCAGGGTGGAGTTCCGCAAGAGCTTCCTGCTGGGGGAACCGCCCCGGGCCGTAAATTGACATCTTTCGATTTCGTCAGAAGGTCAAAAATTATTTTTCTTCAAAATCGGGTATAATCGAGAAAATATTGTAAAAATCATCACGAAATTCCATTTTTATTTAAAAAGGCATTCTGTCTCCTCCGGAGGCAGAATGCCTTTTTTGGGCAAAACACCCATTATTTTGCCCCAAAAACACCGCTCCACCGGGCAGAACGGAAAATTGAGGATTGACAACACAATAATCAAATGTTATATTTTTTATCGACTTAAATAATTATAGGTAATACATAGGAGCAAACCGAATTACAAGGAGGAATGAATGTCCAGATGAAAAAAATATTTACGTATCTGGAGGAAAACCTGGAGGAGATCCTGATGGTGATCCTCCTGGGGGGCATCTCCCTGGTGATTTTCGCCCAGGTGATCGCCCGCCTGTTCGACAAGGGCTTTCCCTGGGCCGAGGAGTTCTGCCGCTACTGCTTTGTGTACACCGGCATGATTAGCGCCGGATACTGCATCCGCAAGGGGGTGGGCATCCGGGTGGACGCCCTCTACAGCTTTTTCCCCAAAGCGGTCCAGCTGGTCATCGATTACGCGGGCAAGATTCTCCTCACCGTGATCTACGCCTACCTGGCCTGGGGCTCCATCGGCCTGATCTCCATCACCACCAATCTGAGCACCGCCATTCAGCTGCCCATGAAGTATGTGTACATGTCCATCCCCCTGGGCTTCGGCCTGGGGACCATCCGGGGCGTGCAGGACCTGGTCCTGTTCACCCGAAAGACCTTTGGAAAAAAGGAGGGGAATTAAATGCTTGGTATTGTATTCGGGGCCTTTGTCGTGCTCCTGTTTCTGGGGCTGCCCATCGCCGGCTCCATGATTTTCTCCACCCTGCTGCCCTCCTTTATGGTTGAGAACTTCCCCGGCAACCTGAACTATATGCTGCGGGCGGTGGTATCCGGTCTGGACACCATGAGTATCCTGGCCATCCCCCTGTTCATGCTCTCCGGCGCCATTATGGCCCAGGGCGGCATCTCCAGAAAGCTCTTTGACATCTTTGCCGTGTTCATCGGCAAGTTCAAGGCCGGTATGCCCTGCGCCGTGGTGGTCACCTGCCTGTTCTACGGGGCCATCTCCGGCTCCGGGCCGGCCACCGTGGCCGCCGTGGGCGCTATGTGTATCCCAGTGCTCACCGAGCTGGGCTATGACAGGAAATTCGCCGCCGCCATCGTGGCCACCGCCGGCGGCCTGGGGGTTATCATCCCGCCCTCCATCCCCATGATTATGTACGGCGTGACCACCGGCGAGTCGGTGGGCGACATGTTTACCGCCGGTATCGTCCCCGGAGTCCTGATCGCGGCGTCTCTGATGACCTACTGCATCCTCTACTGCGTCCGCCACGGCGAGGACAAGGAGCGCATCAACAAGGCGGTGGACGCCCTGCGGTCCAAGGGCTACCTCCGGGTGATCTGGAGCGGCATCCCGGCCCTGCTCACCCCGGTGATTATTCTGGGGGGCATCTACTCCGGCAAGGCCACCCCCACCGAGGCCGCCTGCATCTCCGTGTTCTACGCCCTGTTCGTCAGCCTGTGCGTCTACCGGACCATGAAGCTGAAAGACCTGCTGTCTCAGATGAAGTCGGCGGTGAAGAGCTACGCCCCCATCTGCCTGCTCATCGCCTTCGCCATCGCCTTCGGTCGGGTGCTGTCCCTGCTCCAGGCCCCCGCGCTCATCTCTGACCTGCTGACCACCACCTTCCACAGCCCCTACACCTTCCTCATCGCGCTGAACATCTGTATGCTCATCATGGGCATGTTCATGGACACCGCCTCGGCCATCGCCATCCTGGGCCCCATCCTGCTGGCCACCGCCAAGAGCTTCGGCATCGACGGCATCCACTTCGGCATCATCCTGGTGACCAACCTGGCCGTGGGACTGGTCAGCCCCCCGGTGGGCATCAACCTGTTCGTCGCCGCCCCCCTGGTGGAGACCTCCGCAGGCAAACTGGGCAAGAAGGTTCTGGCACCCTGCGCCTTCTTCCTGCTGGCCCTGATTCTGATTACCTTTATCCCCCAGATTTCCCTGTTTCTCCTCCCCGCCCACATGATGTAATCCCCCGGCGGCGCGCCGGAAAACAATACGATTATGAGAGGAATATCGCTATGAAAAAAGTTCTTGCCCTGGCCCTGACGGCCGCCCTCGCCCTCAGCCTCACCGGCTGCCTGAATCAGGCCCCCGCCCAGGGCGGCGGCTCCAGCACACCCGCCAGCAACAACAGCAGCGCCAGCCAGAGCGGAGGCTCCAGCACACCCGCCCCCAGCCCCGACGGCGCTCCCGCCATCACCAGCACCGAGAAGGTCAACATGATCTGGTCCCACAACGCCGCCGTTACCACCGCCGGCCACCGGGCCGCCGAGAAGTTCAAGGAGGCCATGGAGAAGTACTCAGGCGGAAACATCACCGTCACCCTCTACGCCAACGGCGAGCTGGGCACCGTCCCGGAAAACGACCAGGCCCTGCGGGAGGGCACCATCCAGATCGGCTCCGGCACCACCGGCGGCCTGGTGGACCCCAGCCTGTCCTACTTCGACTGCCCCAACCTGGTGGACAGCAACGAGCAGGCCAAGGCCATGATGGACCGCTCCGGTGATCTGTATCAGTACACCGAGGGCGTATATGAAAACATCGGCATGAAGATGCTGTCCATTGTCCCCGCGGGCTTCCGGGAGACCACCTCCAATAAGGCGGTCCACAATTACGAGGAGCTGTCCGGCCTGAAGATCCGCACCCTGGAGAACCCCATCGCCATCGCCTACTGGCAGGCCTGGGGCTGCAACCCCACCCCTGTCACCTTCTCTGAGCTGTACATCGCCCTTCAGCAGGGACTGGTGGAGGCCCAGGAGAACGCCTACGACACCACCGTGGCCTCCAAGCTCCATGAGCAGCAGAAGTATGTCATCAACACCCACCACGTTATCATGTGGTCCGGCATGTACATGAATCTGGACTTCTACAACGGCCTGCCCGCCGACTACCAGGAGCTGATTAACTGGGTGGTGGCCGAGATCTATGAGCCCTTCCTCTATGAGGAGAGCATCAAGGCCAACGACGCCGCCCTCCAGACCATGAAGGACGCCGGCCTGGAGGTGATCGACTTCACCCCGGAGGACTATGCCAAGATGCGCGAGGCCGCCAAGCCCGCCTATGACCTGATCCGCCAGACCGTGGGCGACGAGCCCATGGAGCTGATCGCCCAGGCCCAGGCCGCCGCCGCAGGCTGAGCCGGGATACAGGAGGTTCACGTATGGAAGCAATCGCGTACCCCGGCTATGAATGGCACCTAAACCAGTATCAGATCATTGCCACCGGCACCCCCGAGGAGCAGGAGGCCGCCCGTCAGGCCCAGCGCAGGTCCATCTGTGAATACACCAGGCCCGAGGGCATGGCCATTGAGGAGCGGACCATCCCCGGCGGCGACGGCCAGGACATGACCATCCGGGTCTACACCCCCGCCGGACTGCCTGACAAGGCCCCCATCGTCATGGACATCCACGGCGGCGGCTGGGTGGGCGGCAATCTGGACATCGACAACTACCGCTGCATCGCCCTGGCCACCGGCACCCCCGCCATCGTGGTCGGCGTGGACTACCGGCTGTCCGCCCCCGGCGGGGTACACTTCCCCCAGCCCCTGATGGACTGCTACGCCGCCCTGTGCTGGCTGGGGGCCCACGGGGAGGAGCTGGGGGGCGACCCCGGCCGCATCGCCCTCCACGGCACCAGCGCCGGAGGCAACCTGTGCGCCGGGCTGGCCCTCTACGTCCGGGACCACGGCGGGCCGAGGCTGTCCCTGGTGGTGGCCAACTGCCCCGGCCTAGGGATGGAAAACACCGTGTCCAAGCAGCAGTATCCCCAGTACGCCCTGAGCGCCCCCGTGAAGCGCCAGTCCCCGGAGTGCGTCTACATGGGGGGGCTGGACGGCACCGTCCCCTCCTACTACGCCTTCCCCAGCTTCTGCGCCGACCTGGAGGGGCTGCCCCCCCACTACATCGTGGTGGGCGAGTATGACACCCTGCGGGACGACGGGATCAATTACGCCGTCCGCCTGCTCCAGACCGGCGTGCCCTGTGAGCTGGTGGCCGCCCCCCGGGTGGGACACGGCTTCTGCGTGGTGGACCACCCCCTGACCCACTGGGTCCACAAGGGCATCTGCGGCTCCCTGCGCCGGGAATTCCAGATGGAGATCACCGAGTTTTGACCTGGAGCGTGTGAAATAAGCGGGCCGCCGTCCCCCGGCCGGCCCGCTTTGGTGTCTTCTCCCCTTTTGACAGACTGTCCCTCCCGGATTATAATGTGAAACAGCCATTATTTTAATCTGATTGGAGAGATACCCCTATGAGAGAATACGAATACGTCTCCGCCATCGCCCGGGAGGGCACCCTGTCCGGCGCCGCCGTGCAGCTGGGCATATCCCAGCCCGCCCTCACACGCTTTCTCCAGAAGGAGGAGGGAGAGCTGGGCACCGCCCTGTTTCAGCGCATCGACAACCGCATGGTGCTCACCTACGCCGGGGAGTGCTACCTGGAGCACATCAAGCAGATCTTCGCCATCCAGGCCCACATGCGGGCCGCCCTGGACGATATCACCCGCATGGACCGGGGACGGCTGCGGGTGGGCATTACAGGCATCCGCCGGCCCTTTACCATTTTCTCCGTCATCCCCCAGTTCAAAAAGAAATACCCCAGCATCGACCTGACCCTCAACGAGTTCGCCAGTGACAAGCTGGAGGAGATGCTGGAGGGGCTGGAGCTGGACTGCATCGCGGTGAATGTCACCAAAAAGCGGGACTGCTTTGAGTATCTGCCCGTCGCCCGGGAGGAGTATGTGCTGGCCGTCCACAAGGACCACCCCCTGGTCCAGGCCGCGGAGCGCTCCGACCGGTTCAAATATCCGGTCGTCCGCCCCGGACAGCTGGAGGGCTGCTCCTTCGTCATGCTGGGCAAGGCCCACCGCATCCGCCAGTTCGCCGACAGTATCCTGGACGGAAACCGCATCGGCCACTCCATCTCCATGCAGTCCCGCACCCTCGACGGCGCCCTGGAGGCGGTGGCCAACGACCTGGGCTGCACCTTCACCCCGGAGATCATGCTCTCCTACATCCGGGGCGCCCGGAATATCCGCTGTCTCTCGCTGGACACCCCGGGGACAGGCTATGAGTTCAGCCTGCTCTACCGCAAGGGGGCCTACCTGCCCCCCAGCACTCAGGATTTTTTGGAGATGTTCCGGTCCGCCTTCCGGAGCCAGCGGGAAAACGAGGCCGTCTATGAATGACTATCTCGCCACCCCGCACCTGGATGGCAGCCTGGATGTGTCCGACATCCCCCGGAAACGGCTGGGACTGCGCTACACCGCGCCCGACGGCAGCCCCCGCCCCTTCGACCTCTACTACCCCCCGGAGGGGGCCGGCCCCTTCCCCCTGGTTGTCAACATCTCCGGCGGCGGGTGGTACTACGGCCGCCCCTCCTCCATCCACCTGGGCCGGGCGGTCCACTCCGCCGTGGCCCGGGGCTACGCCTTCGCCAGTCTGGCCTGTACCAGCAGCCGGGAGAGGAAATTCCCCTACCAGATTCACGAGGCCCGGAACGCCCTGCGCCACCTGCGCCGGAACGCGGAGGTTCTGGCCCTGGACCCCGGTTTTTTCGCCCTGTGGAGCTCCTCCTCCGGGGCCCACCTCTCCCTTTTGACCGCTCTTACCCGGGGCGATCCCTACTTCGACCGGGAGCCGGACTGCGGCACCTCAGACCGGGTGTCCGCCCTCGTGGCCGTCTACCCCTGCTGCCGGCTGGACGCCACCGCGGAGGACTTCCGCGCCATCGGCCTGGAGCCGGTGAACTACCGCTCCGGCCCCCGGTGCGCCGAGTCCATCTTTCTGGGCCAGCTGGTGGAGGACAGCCCGGAGCTGTGCCGGCTGGCCGCCCCCATCACCCACGTCCGGCCCGATATGCCCCCGGCTATGATCCTCCACGGCACCGCGGACACCGTGATCCCCTACACCTACACGGTGGAGCTGATCCGGCGCTGCCGGGAAATCGCGGGGGAGGACCGGGTTGAGGGCTGCATCATCCCAGGCGCGGGGCACAGCGACCCCCGCTTCAAATCTGAGGAGACCTGCGGCCGCATCCTGGACTTTCTGGACCGGGCCCGCCGCGGGACTTAGCCGGAGAAATGTGCTCCCCAGGGAAAGAAAGGAGTATCTATGACACAAAAATATCCCCACCTGTGCGCCCCGATCACACTGGGACGGGTCAATTTCCGAAACCGTATGTTCTCCGCCCCCATGGGCGGCACCGATATCACCGCCGACTGCTGCGTCGGCCCCCGCACCCCCGGCTTCTATGAGCTGCGGGCCAAGGGGGGCGCCGCCGCCGTCACCGCCAGCGAGCTGGTGGTCCACCCGGAGACCGACGCCTCCCATATGTTCCATCTGGACCTGAAAACCCCGGGCTGCCTGGCCGGCTGGACCTTTCTGGCCGACGCGGTGGCCCGCCACGGCGCCGTGCCCAGCGTGGAGCTGAGCCACTCCGGCCAGTACGCCGGCACCTATCTGGTGGACAAGGACAAGAAGAAGAGTCTCAGTCAGTTCGGCCCCAGCGACTGGGTCCGGCCCGACGGCATCCCGGTGAAGGCCCTGACCCGGGAGCAGATCGCCGATATTGTAAAAGCCTACGGCGACACCGCCGCCCTGGCCAGGCGGGCCGGCTTTCAGATGGTGATGGTCCACGCCGGCCACGGCTGGCTGGTGAATCAGTTCCTCTCCCCCGCCTTCAACCATCGGACCGACGAGTACGGCGGCTCCTTCGAGAACCGCCTGCGCTTCGCCCGGGAGGTGCTCCAGTCCGTCCGGGCGGCGGTGGGGCCCGGCTTCCCCGTCGAGCTGCGGATGAGCGGCGCGGAGCTCTTTGAGGGCGGCTACGACCTGTCGGACGGCTGCCGGATCGCCCACACCCTGGAGGATCTGGCGGACCTGATTCACGTGTCTGCTGGGAGCTATCAGTTCGGCTTCTTCCGCACCCACCTGCCCATGTTCGCCCCCCACGGGGACAACGTCCGCCTGGCCGCCGAGATCAAAAAGCATGTCAGCAAGCCGGTAGCTACCATAGGCGCCCTCAACGACCCGGCCCAGATGGAGGAGATCATCGCCAGCGGCAAGGCGGACGTGATCTACATGGCCCGGGCCCTGCTGGCCGACCCTGAGCTGCCCAACAAGGTGACGGCGGGCCGGGAGGACGAGATCGTCCGGTGTCTGCGCTGCTTCACCTGCATGGCGGAGCGTCCCACCACCGGCACCCGGCGGTGCACCGTCAATCCGGTGATCGGCCGGGAGATCGAGGGGACAGAGGTCACTCCCGCCGCCGTGAAGAAGAATGTTGTCGTCGTGGGCGGCGGCGTGGCCGGCATGAAGGCCGCCCTTACCGCCGCCCAGCGGGGCCACAATGTCACCCTGCTGGAGAAGACCGGGGAGCTGGGGGGCATTCTCAAGAGCGAGCAGGCCCTGCCCTTCAAGTACGAGATGTATCAGCTGGGCCTTACCCTGGCCCGGCAGCTGGAGCTGGCCGGGGTGGAGGTCCGCCTCAGCACCGAGGCCACCCCTGAGCTGCTGAATAAGCTGGCTCCCCAGGCCCTGATCCTGGCGGTGGGCAGCAGCCCCATCCTCCCGCCCCTGCCCGGCATCGACGGGGACAATGTGGTCGTCGTCAACAACTACTATCTGGAGAAGGACAAGGTGGCCGATTCGGTGGTGGTGCTGGGCGGCGGCCTGGCGGGCTGCGAGTGCGCCGTCCACCTGGGGATGGAGGGCAAAACCGTCCATCTGGTGGAGATGCGGGACTCCCTGGCGGTGGACTGCAACATCCGCCACCGGCCCATCCTCATGGAGAAGGTGGACCGGTTCACCGCTGTCCACCTGGAGCACGCCGGACAGCGGATCACCCCCGAGGGGCTGGTGTGCCGGGACAAGGAGGGCAATGAGGTGCTCATCCCCGGCAAGACGGTGATCTGCGCCGTGGGGCAGCGGTCCAACCGGGACACGGTGATGGCCCTGCGGTCCTGCGCCCCCTGGGTGCGGGAGATTGGCGACTGTAACAGGGTGTCCAACATCACCAACGCCGTCTATCAGGGCTACCACGCCGCCCTGGATATTTGAGGTGGCCGGTATGCCGATTGGAATTTTTACCGACGTCACCGCCACCCTGTGCGGGGCGCTGCTGGGCTGCGTCCTCAGCGCCAGGCTGGGGGACAGTTGGAAAAAGCTGCTCCATAACCTGCTGGGCATCGCCGCCATCGTCATGGGCATCGTGCTGATTATCCGGGCCAAAAACCTCTCCGCCGTCATCCTGGCCCTGCTGCTGGGGGCGATTGTGGGGGAGCTTCTCCGGCTGGAGGACCGGATCAACGGCGCGGCCACCGCCCTCACCGCCAGGCTGATGGGCAGCGGGGCGGATGATGCTTACCTGGTCCAGGTGAGCGCGGCGCTGATCCTGTTCTGCTGCGGCGGGACGGGCTGGTTCGGCGCCCTCAACGAGGGGCTCACCGGTGACGGCAGCATCCTGGTCACCAAGGCCATCCTGGACTGCGTCACCGCCTGCATATTCGCCGCCCTGCTGGGCAGGATCATCCCCTGCCTGTGCGTCCCCCAGCTGTGCGTCTATCTGGCCCTGTTCGGGGCGGCCCACCTGGTGCAGGGGGCCATCACCGACACCATGATCGCCGATTTCTCCGCCGTGGGGGGAATTGTCACCCTGGTGGCCGGCCTGCGGCTGTGTAAAATCAAGGAGGACATCAAGGGGCTGAACCTGCTGCCCGGCCTGATCCTGGCCTTCTTTGTCTCCGCCGCCTGGACGGCCGTGATGGGATAGCCGCCTGTGAAAAAGCCTCCGGCCCCCTGTAATCCAGGAGGCCGGAGGCTTTACTGCAACAGATCATTTCTTTCGGGATGCAAAAACCACCGCACTCCCATGCGGTGGTTTTTGCGCCTATGGAGCGAGTGACGAGGCTCGAACTCGCTACCTCCACCTTGGCAAGGTGGCGCTCTACCAGATGAGCTACACTCGCAGCAACATTGGGTATTATAGCGTCAGCGGCTGGAAAAGTCAACCCCTATTTTTCGAAAAACAAAAATTTTTTCAGGCCGCCGGCCAGGCCAATATTCCCTCCAGCAGCCCCTGGTGAACGGGCCGCAGTCCCTTCACCCCGCAGAAATCAGCCGGGCGTACCAGGGTGGGAGGCTTGGGCAGCTCCACCGCGCCGCAGTCCTCCAGCAGACCGGCCACAAACTGGGAGCAGAAATAGTGGTGCCTGCGCTGGAGGGACAGATTGAAGTAGCAGGCGAAGGCCCCCAGCACGCTGTAGTGATACTCCTCCCGCTGGGCGTACATGGAGCGCAGCCTCTGCCGCAGGCGGAGATAGGTCTCCTCACTCACCCTCAGCTCGTACAGGCAGCAGGGCACCGCACGGCGGTACACCGTGACCTGCTCCTCCACCAGTCCCGCCGGCAGAGCAAAATGCCGGTACTTCCGGGCAAAGCTGTAAAAGGGTCCGCCAGGACCGTCCAGACCGATGGAGGCGTGGGTGTAGCTGTCCCGGGTGGCGAAGTGGATCAGCCGGGAGAACCATGTCCCCGACCGGGTCAGTAAAATATGTACGGTGCGCTGGTCCATGGAATAGCCTCCTTTTGAGATCGGATTGGCGGGAACCCCCGCCAATCCAAACAGCCGGCTGTTTGGATGCTCTTTTATCTTATTCACTATGGTAACATGAAAACTCTAAAATGCGCTGAAGACAACATTAAGATTTTCTGAAGTTTTGAACCGTCGCACTTCAGAGAGGGCGGGGATTACCCGCCCGTCCGGAGGGCGGATGATATCCGCCCCTACAGCGCATCATACACTTTGACGGCTGCATTAAAATAATGGTTGACAGCCGCCCCGTTTGAATGTATACTTTTAGAAAATACGGTTTACAATCTTGCTGTAGAAAGGTTGGCCCTCCGAATGCAGATCAGAACAAAAAACAAGGTTTACACGCTGACCATGACCGCTATGATGGCGGCGGTTATCGCCGCAGTCAGCCCCTTCGCCATCCCTATCGGCCCCACACCCATCACCCTGTGCACCCTGGCCCTCTACTTCTCCCCCTATATCCTGGGCTGGAAACGGGCCGCCCTGGCCACGCTGGTCTACATCCTGCTGGGGATGGTAGGGATCCCGGTATTCAGTGGCTTTAAAGCCGGTCTGGGCGTGCTTATGGGGCCCACCGGCGGGTATATCCTGGGCTATATCCCCATGGCCGCCCTGGCCGGCCTGGGGATTCAGACGGCCCCAAAAAGCAGAAAGCTCCAGCTGCTGGGCATGGCCGGGGCCACCGCCGTCCTCTACGCCTTCGGCACGGTCTGGTTCTGCTTTTTGTCGGGCAACAGCCTGGCCTACGCCGCAAAATGGTGCATTCTCCCCTTTATTCCGGGGGATTTGATGAAAATGGCCGCCGCCGTGACCCTGGGCCCCGTTCTGCGGGAGCGGCTGGTGCTGGCCGGCATCCAGCCGGAAGGGTGAGCCCTCCCTCTCTCCGCCGTCTCAGAGCTTCTCTGAGGCGGCGGGATTTTTGCTTGCTTTTCCGGAACCGGGGCAATATAATAGGGGTGAAAAAAATTTTTAAGAACGTGCAATAAAACGGCGCCCCCGCGCGTTCCTAATATGACAGGAGAAATGGACTATGCTGGCTGCCTTGAGCGTCCAGACAACTGAAGAGGAGGCCCGGCGGCGCAGAGAGCTGGAACAGCTCCTGCTCCGGACAGGGCAGGGGGACCGGGATGCTTTCGCCCGGCTGTACAGCCTCACCAGAGACGGGGTGTACGCCCTGGCGCTGTCCCTGCTCCACGACGCCCACGAGGCCCAGGACATCGCTCAGGACACCTTTGTGAAGGTGTGGGAAAGCGCCCCGGCCTACCGGCCCCAGGGCTCGCCTATGGCCTGGCTGCTGACCGTCGCCCGGAATCTGGCCCGGACCCGGCTTCGCCAGGGCGGACGTCAGGTCGGGCTGGACGAGGAGGCGTGGAACGCCATCCCCGCCGCCGCACCCGACGTCTCCCCTGAGGACCGCCAGCTCCTCCAGGAGGCCCTGGCCCGGCTGAGCCCGGAGGAGCGGCAGATTGTCCTGCTCCACGCCGCGGCCGGGCTGAAACACCGGGAGACTGCCCAGCTGCTGGAGCTGCCGCTGTCCACCGTCCTGTCAAAATACCACCGCGGGCTGAAAAAACTAAAGGCCCTGATGAAAGGAGAGGATCACCCATGACCGATCAGGAGCTGGATCGGCGTCTGGCCCAGGCCGTGAGCCATACCGCCCCTAACGATCTGGACACCATTCTCTCCCGCTGCGGTGCGCAAAACGGGAGTGTGATGGAAATGAAAGAATTGGACAATCAGAATATCATAGAGATGCAGCCGGTAAAGCCCGGAAGGAAGCTGCGCCCCTGGCTTGCCGCCGCCTGCGCCGCCCTGGTGCTGCTGGGGGCCGGAGGCGGCGGGCTGGTGTATCAGCAGAGCTATGCTGTGGCCTCTGTCGTCTCTCTGGATATCAACCCCAGCATCGAGCTGAAGGTCAACCGGGGGGAGCGGGTCATCTCCTGCACCGCCCTGAATACCGAGGCGGCAGCGGTGCTGTTTGACATGAACGGCGGCGCCGATCTGAAGGGCACCAAGGTGGACGTGGCCGTGAACGCCATTGTGGGGGCCCTGGTGCGGGAGGGCTATATGGACAGCATCTCCTCCGCCATCCTCATCTCGGTGGAGGACAAGGACCAGGAGCGGGCCGCACGGCTCCAGGCGGAGCTGGTGGCCTCGGTGGACGGCGTTCTCAGGACCCAGGCCCCGGGGACCTCGGTGCTCAGCCAGGTGCTGGACGCCAATGCCCCCGCAGTTGACTATACGGTCTTCGACAGCGGCCTGTCCGCCGGAAAGGCCGCCCTGGTGCGGAAGGTGATGGAGATGAACGGCACCATCGCCACCGACAGCACCACCGCCTTTGACCAGCTGGCCGCCCTCTCCGTGGAGGAGCTGAACGACCTGCTGGAGACGGGCGAAACACGCATCCCCATCGGCAAAAGCGCCGCCGCTATGGCGGTGGAGACCTACGCCGGGACAGCCGCCCTCAACTCCACCACCACCGATGTGGACCCGGAGCTGGACGAAAATCCTCCCCACTACGAGGTGGAGCTGAAAACCGCCTGGGGCGAGTTTGACTATATGGTAGACGCCTTCACTGGCGAGGTGCTCAGCGGGCCCAAGGATGTGCTGAACATCCGCGCCGACACACCCGTTACCCCAGACCCGGCCTTGACAACCCCTGACACCACTCCCCCCGCAGAGAACAATGTCTGGCAGAATCCTGGAAACGCGGACGTTGTCAGTGGTACAGCAATCGATCAGGAGACCGCCAAAAAAGCCGCCTTGGACCACGCCGGCCTCACGGAGAGCCAGGTTACCGATTGGAAGATCGAGCGGGACTGGGACGACGGCCGGTTGGAATACGACATCGAGTTCTGGTGCGGCACCGCCGAGTACGACTACACCATCGACGGCTACTCCTGCGCGGTCCTCAAGCATGAGGTGGACCACCACCAGGAGCATAACGCCCCCCACCACGGCGGGACCGGCGCCGGTACGGCCACGCCCTCCGGCGATATTGGCGCTGCGGCCGCCAAGGCCGCCGCCCTGGCCCACGCCGGCGTGACCGAGAGCCAGACCTCCAAGATGAAGGTGGAGCAGGATTGGGACGACGGCCGGCTGGAATACGAGGTTGCGTTCGATGTGGGCCGGACGGAGTATGAGTACACCATCGACGGAGTCACCGGAGCAATTCTGGAGTATGAACAGGATATCGATTAGGGTATAAAAATGAGCGCCTTCCGGCGCTCATTTTTTATTTTTTCCGGACCAGAAAGGTCACCGCGAACCACACCGCCAGATACAGGGTGATGGCGGCGCCGGCGGAGCCGCCCACGTAGTAGGAGGTCATCAGTCCGGCCACCCCGGCCAGCACCGCCCCCAGCAGAGAGAACAGGTGGTATTGCCGCATATTCCGGGCCACGTTCCGGGCGGCGGCGGCGGGGAGGACCAGCAGGGAATTGATGACAAGCAGTCCCACCCAGGTCATGGACAGGGTGACCACCACGGCGATGGCCACCGAGAACACCGTCTCCTGCCAGAAGACCCGCACCCCCCGGCTGTCCGCCAGGGCGGGGTGGACGGCGGAGAGCATCAGCTGGTTGAAGGAGGCCAGCCACAGCAGTACCACCAGCAGCAGAATCAGGGCCAGCAGCCCCACCTTCACCGGCTCCACCGAGAGGATATCCCCCACCAGGAGGGCGTTGAACCGGGTGAAGGACCGGCCGTTCAGGGTGGACAGGAAGATGCCCAGAGCCACGGCGGTGGAGGAGAACACCCCGATCACCGTGTCGCTGGCCAGGGCGGTGCGGCGGCGGACCAGATTGAACAGCAGGGCGAAGAGAATGGCGAAAATCACCGCCGCCCAGGTGGGCTCGTGGAAGCCCCACAGAGCCCCGATGGCCATGCCGGTGAAGGCCGAGTGGCCCAGGGCGTCGGAGAAGAAGGACATCCGGCTGTGGACCACCATGGTGGACAGCAGCCCGAACAGAGGGGTGATTACCAGCACCGCCAGCAGGGCGTGCTTCATGAAGTACATCTCCCCCGGTACGGCCCACTCGAAGGGGAGCAGGTCCACCAGCGCGTACCAGATACTCATTCCGTCCCCCCCTTTCCCATCCGCAGGTGGAAGGTCTCATAGAACTCCGGGGAGGACAGGACCTCCTCCGGCGGGCCCGACTTCAGCACCCGGCGGTTGAGGAGGATCACCTTGTCGGCAAACTGGCTCAGGGTGGCGAAGTCGTGGGTGGACAGGAAGATGGACAGGTCGTACTGGGTGCGCAGCTCGTCCAGCATCTCCAATAACTGGTGCTCCCCCTCGATGTCCACCCCGGACAGGGGCTCGTCCAGAATGAGGATGTGGGGCACCGGCTCCAGGGCCAGAGCCAGCAGCACCCGCTGGAGCTGGCCCCCCGACAGGCCCCCCATGGGCCTGTTGAGGAGGTCCTCCCCGTGGACCCGGGCCAGACAGGAGGCCGCCCGGTCCCGGTATTTTGGGGGGATGGGCAGCCACACCGGCCACCGGGCGGTGGCCGCGGTGAAAAAGTCCAGCACCGACACCGGGTCCCCCCGGTCGAAGCTGGGGGCCTGGGGGACATAGCCCACCAGGGGCCGGGTCCCGCCGGTGACCCCCCCGTCGGCCAGCCGGATGGCCGGTCCGCCCGCCGGCGAAAATGTGATTTTTCCCTTGTAGCTCATCTGGCCCAGGATACTGCGGAACAGGGTGGACTTCCCCGCCCCGTTGGGGCCGATCAGGGCCGCGATCTCCCCGCAGTGGAGGTGAAAGGAGACGTCCTCCAGGATGGAATCCCCCTCCAGCCGGACGGACAGCCCCTCCAGCTTCAGGCAGCAGCTGTCGGCACAGCCGGCGGACAGCTTGCCGTGTTTGATCTTTCTCATCGCAGCGCCTCCGCAGCGGTCTGTAAGTTCTTCATCATCGCGTTCAGATAATCCTCCACGCCTGTTCCCTCCCCGGACATCACCATGTCCAGCTGATACACTCCGCACCCCGTCTCCCGGCTGATGGCCTTTGCGGTGGCGTCGGAGCCGTTGACCTCGGTGAAAATCGCCGGGATGTCATACGCCCTCACCAGTTGGGTGATCTCCACAATCTCGTGGGCGCTGGCCTCGCTGCCCGCCTCCTCCTCAACGCTGGCCAGCAGCTCCAGCCCAAAGGCCCGGGCAAAATACTGGAAGCCGTCGTGGAAGGTAATCAGGCCGGGAACCCCCTGGAGCGGGTACTTCTCCTCCAGCGTCCGGGTCTCTTCCTCCACATGGAGGAGAATTTTCTCCGTCCTCACGGCGTTGCTCTCATATTCGGCGGCGTGGTCCGGGTCCAGAAGGACCATGTTGTTTCTCAGGTTGGCCGCCATGGTCCGGGCGTTGGCCGGGTCCATCCAGTAGTGGGGGTCCCAGTGGCCGTGGTCGTGGCCGTCCTCCCCATCCTCGTCGTGGTGGTGGGACAGGTTCTCCAGCAGTTCCACCCCCATGGAGCAGTCGATCACCGCCGCGTCGGAGGTGGCCAACGCGTCCTCCAGAAACTCCTCCAGTCCCGCGCCGTTGAGGGCGATTACGTCCGCCCGCTCCAGCTTCTTCATGTCCGCCATAGACAGGGTGTAGTCGTGGAGACAGCTGGTGCTCCCCGTGTCCAGCCGCTCCACCGCCACGCCCTCCACCCCCTCGGTGAGGGAGGAGGCAAAGAGGTAGATGGGGTAGGTGGTGCAGACCACCGTGAGCCGGGCCCCCGCCTCCCCCGCCGGGGCGCAGGCGGGGAGGGTCAGGAGGGCGGACAGCAGGACAATCAGGATGCTTTTTTTCACAGGCACCTCCGTAATGTAGGGCAAGGGCTCTGCCCTTGCCTTCCACTTGGTTGTATTTTATCCCCTTTGGGGATAGGCAGGGGTAGAACCCCTGCCCTACATAACGTTCTTTCTACCTCTTCGTCTTTTCCAGCAGCTCCAGCAGCAGCCGCTCGTTCTCTCCGGCGGCCCGGGACAGCTGGGCGGACTTCTTCCGCAGACGGGCCAGCACCTGGTCATAGTTCTCCATCAGGGCATCCGCCCGGCGGATGGCCTCGGCGCCGTCGAAGTGCGCCACATCCCCGGCGGCGGGCAGGTCCAGCTCCTCCAGGTAGCTGGCCACCTTGGGGTCGTAGACCAGCCCCATGGCGGGCACCGCCATCCGGGCGGCGAAGATCAGGGTATGCAGCCGCATGGCCAGGCATAGCCGGGCCTGGCCCAGCACCCCCATCAGCTCCCGGGGGGTGCAGGGGGCGTCCAGCACCCAGGAGGGCTCGTCCATCAGATCCCGGACCCGGGCGGTGGCCACCCGGTCCCGGTCGGGCTGCATCAGCAGAAACAGCACCTCCAGGCCGTGGGCTTTCCGCAGGTGGCCGCACAGCCCGGCAAGCTGGGCGTAGAAATCGCCCACATCCTGCCAGTCCCGGACAGACACCGCCACAAAGGGCCTGCCCTGGGGCAGACCGGCGGAGGACAGCAGCTCCAGCGACCGCTCCCGTCCGGCGGGCTCCAGATGAAACACCGGGTCGGCGGTCACCTGGACCGGCCGGGTGATGCCCATCTGCGCCAGCTCCCGGGACGAGGCGTGGTCCCGGAGGGTGACCAGGGCGGCCCGCTCCACCACCCGGCGCACCCGGCGGCGGTTGGCCGGCTTGCGCACTGGACCGATGCCGTTGGCGTAGAGCATCACCGGCTTGTGAAGCCACTGGGCACAGCGGATCACCGACAGGTAATACAGCAGCGAGCGGGTGGAGGTGGTGTCCTGGAGGAGGCTCCCCCCTCCGGACAGGAGCACATCCCCCCGGCGCAGGGCGCTGAACACCCGCAGCACCCGGAAGCGGGGGATGGCATCCAGGCCGTACTGCCTGCGTGTCAGCTCCGGGTCGTTGGACAGGACGGTCACCGACACGTCGTCGCTGGCCGCACGGATGGCCTGCTGGATGGAGTCCAGGATGGCGTCGTCCCCGGCGTTGCCAAAGCCGTAGTAACCGCTCATCACCACCTGATACTTCCGTTTACGCACCTGCTCGTAGACCGACAGGCAGTCCGCCGCCATGCGGCGCACCGAGTAAAAATCAAAAATCACCTGCCGGCCATAGCCCTCCAGCGCCTCCTTCTCCCCCCGGGAAAGGCCGAAGGCGGCGACCACGTCGGCCAGCAGCCGCTCCGGGGTGGACCGGGCCAGACCCCGGCAGCAGAAATTGCCCGCCTGGGCCTCCTCCAGCTTCTCCGGGCCAAATATCCCCTGATAGCCCTCGTTGCCCGCCACAATGACGCACTTGCCCGCCGCCATGGCCTCCAGCGCCGCCCGGGACACCCCCACGAAGAGGTCGCCCGCCGCCACGATCTCGTTGATATCGGTGCGGGGTCCGGTCATGGTGACGCATCGGCGGCCCAGCTGGGCGTTCACCGCCTCTGCGCGCTCCTTCAGCCGCTGGAATACATTCCCCCCGCCGGCGATGAGCAGCTGGATGCCCGGTATGGCCCGGTCCAGCTCCGGGGCGATCTCTATGAGCTGCTCCGCCACCAGGGCCCGGTCCTCATCCATGCGGCTGACGTAGGAGAGCACGGGCCGGGCCGGATTCAGGTCAAATTCTGTCAGGACGCCCGCCCCGTCGAGCCTGGGGGAAAACTTCTCCGTATCGATGCCGTTGATGGTGACGGTGATATGCTCGGCGCTCAGGCCGTACTCCCGGATCAGATAGGCCTTGATATCCTCCGACACGGCCACCGTCCGCTCCCCCCAGTTGGTGAGGTAGCGCAGCGCCCCCCGGGTGTCGAAGACCCAGTGGGCCGTGGTGACAAAGGGCACCTTCATCCGCCGGCACAGCGTGCCGCACAGAAAGGCCGGGATGCGCGCGTGGGCGTGCACCACGTCGGGCCGCTCTCTGGCGATGGCCTCCCGCAGGAGCTTCCGGCCCTGGAGCATGGCCGATAGGCTCCGCCGGTTCAGCGGCGCGGTATAGTGGCGGATGCCCGCCGCCTCCACCTCGGGCACGTAGACCCCCCCATTGGAGATGATGGCGATGCTGTGGCCCTCACTTTTCAGCTCCTTGGCCAGCTCCACAATGTGGGTCTCCGCTCCGCCGATGTCCAGACCCATGGTAGCCATTAAAATTTTCATGAAGGCCCTCCCCCTTGTCTCAGCCCGTCCCGCCGGGGAGGGGCTTTAAAATATCTCCGCCACCGTTCCGATAAACTGGGCCTGTTTGGTGTAGTAGGTCCGGGAGGAGTTAACCCCCAGGGCGTACACCCGGTTGATGGAATACCGCTTTCCGTCCACCAGCCCCCGGCCCTCCAGCGTAATGAGCAGGTCCACCGTCTCGTCCGCCTCGATCAGCCCGGCGGTGCCGTCGTTGACCTCGAGGGCCAGCTTTTTCCCCGGGTCCCGCTCCACCTGGATGTCGGTTATCCGGCCGATGGCCTTGCCGCCGCTGGCGTAGTCCTTGTCGTAAAGCCCGTCCCCCACCTGAATGGCATCGGCCACATAGTCATACACCCCCCGGGCCCGGATCTGGAAGGTGATATTCTCCTCCGTCACCGTCGTGCCGGTATGGGCCTGGTTGTTCTTAAAGTACAGCGCGGCGGCCAGCACCACCACCACCGCAACCACCAGCAGGTCAATCACGCTGATTTTGCCGAATAAGCGGCCGTTTCGGTCGATGATTTTCATTTCTGCACCCCCTGCTCCAGAGCCACAATGGGCCCACTGCCCAGATAGCCCTCACCCTTCAGATAGGCCATGGCGCCCACACGCACCTGATAGCCGCCGCCCACGGTGATGCTCTCATCGCTGGTAACGCAGGGGGCCTCAATGGTGACCAGCACGTCCTCGAAGTCCTCCGCTTCCGCCCAGACATAGCGGCGGTTCTCATGGTCCAGCACCTGCAGCCGGGCGGGGGCCGTCTCAACCGCCACCACATGGCCGATTTCGAAATTCTTGATGTTGTCGGCAATCTGGTCCCCCTCTGAAATCAGGGCGCTTGTGCCCGGGACCCACCGCTGAAAGCGGACCGTGTAGCGCACAGTGGCCTGCACCGTGGGGTCGGCGGGGACGGGGGCGGCCGGCTTCAGGGCCGTCCAGGCCAGGAAGGCCCCCACCGCCAGGGCCAGTACAATGACAATTCCGTCAAACAGATTCAGCCGCAGGCGGAATCCCGATGTGTTATGTTCCATTTATTTGGCTCCTTTCAGGGTGTCCAGATAGACATTCTCAATATTTTGGGCGAAAATTTCGCCGGTGAACCGCTGGCGGAAAATTTCCGCCGCCCGCTCTCCCATGCGGGAGAGCTCCCCCCGGTCGTCCATCAGCCGGGCGACGGCCCGGGCCAGGGCGGACGCGTCCCGGGTGGGGAAGAGCAGGCCGTCCTCCCCGTCGTCGATGAGCCAGGGGTTGCCGCCGTAGTCGCTGACCACCGCGGGCAGGCCCATGCTCATCCCCTCCAGAATGGACAGGCTGGAGGTCTCGGTGCCATAGGAGGCGTTGAGCTGGAGGTCCAGCACCGACAGCAGGGGGGCCACGTCGGTGACAAAGCCCAGGAAGCGGACCTCCTCCTCCAGCTCCAGCCGGGCGGTCTCCTGCCGCAGCGCCTCCTCAAAGGGCCCGGTCCCGGCAATGAGCAGCTTGACGCGCCGCCCCTCCCCCTTCAGGCTATGGAGGGCCTGGAGGATGTCCATGTGGCCCTTGTAGTCCTCCAGGCGGGCCAGAATGCCCAGGGTGAAATCCTCCGGGCCGATGCCCCACCTCCGGCGCAGCGGCGCCGTATCGGCACAGCGGGCCACCGGGGCCACCCCGTTCATCATGACGGTGATCTTTCCGGGGGAGATGCCCCCGTCGGTGAGGTTCTTCGCCGCAGCGGGGCTGACGGCGATAATCCGGTCGGCGTAGTGCTCATTGACCAGCTTGTTCACCCACCGCCCCGGGGGATAGCGCAGCTTGGCGGGGACGGGAAAGGCGGAATGGCGGCTGTAAATGACCGGCACGCCCTCCCGCCGGGCGGCGATCCGCCCGGAAAAGCAGCCGTGGGTGTGGACCAGGCCGGGCCGCTCCCGGCGGATCAGCTCCCGCAGGAGCTTTATATCCCCCCGGTCGAAGGAGCGGTCCGCGATGCCGTCCACCTCCAGCACACGGCCCCCCGCCTCCTCCAGCACAGGCCCCAGCAGGCTGCCCCGGGGCAGGGCCACCAGCGTCTCGAAGCGCCCCCGGTCGGTATAGCGCAGATAGTTCAGCAGCACCCGGCCCGCGCCGCCGATGTTGGTGTCGCTGATGATGTTCAATACCCGGATCATCCACGTTCCCTCCCCTCAGGCAGTGAGCTCCGCCGGGCGCACAGCGCCCCCAGAGCCAGATAGGTCCAGAACACAAAGAGCACCAGGTAGTTATAAAAAGAGTAGTCCGTCATGGCCTGGACCATAAAGCCGAACACCCCGGCGGTCACCGCTATCTGAAGCAGACGGCTGGTCCAGTCCTTCTCCCGGTGCAGAGCGGCGCACATCATCCGGAAAAAAACAAACAGCAGCAGCAGGAATACGCCCAGAGCCGCCACCCCCGCATCGCTGACAATCTGCAAAAACAGGTTGTGGGAGTGGGGGGCGATGATGCCGTTGTAGCTGTAGGCGGGGTAGACCATGTTGAATGCCTCCGTCCCCGGGCCGATGCCGCACAGCCAGTAGTCCTTCAGCATGGCGAGGGTGCCCATCCAGATGTACACCCGGTAGGAGGTGGAGGCGTCGGACAGGTTGCCGATGCTGGTAAACCGCTCTATCACCGACGGGGGCAGGACGAAGTACAGCCCCACCAGAGCCACGGGGAAGAGAAGCATCAGCCGGGGGTTGAGCAGGACGAAGAAGGCCGCCCCGGCGAAGAGCAGGCCCAGCCAGGCCCCCCGGGAGAAGGTGAGCAGCATACACAGGCACAGAGCTCCGCAGCAGCCAAACCAGAGCGCCCGGGCCTTCCAGCTCCTGGCGGTGAGCAGCTTGGCCCCACCCAGAGGGACCATCAGGATCAGGTACTGTCCCAGCATATTGGGGTTCTTCAGGGTGGAGGATACCCGGAACTGGATGGTGGAAAACATGTCGCTGTCCACCCAGGCCTCCGACTGGTAGCCCCAGCGGAAGATATACTGCACTATGCCCAGGCAGGACACCGCCGCCGCCGCCAGCACCACCGCCGTGAGCAGGGCGTCCAGCTGGCCCCGGGTCTCCACCCCGTTGAACAGCACCACGGCGAAGAGAATAAAGGCCACCGAGAGCAGGCCCGAGTTCAGGCTGGCCTTCAGGCTGATGGAGAACAGGGTGCCCGCCAGATAGACGGCGGCGTAGAGAATCACATAGCGGTTGATGGGGGACCAGGCCAGCTGCCGGGTCCGGTCCCGCACCAGGCTCAGGGCCAGCGAGCAGAAGGCCACCGCCGTCAGCCCCAGCACCGCCATGGTGGGCAGAAGGGGCGCCAGAGCCGCGGGCAGAAAGCACCAGAACCACGTCCCGGTAAAGACGCTCCCCTGAAAGAGCACATCCAGACGGAGCCTTTCATACACCCAGCAGAGGGCGTTTCGCACCAGCGTCCACAGCTTGAAGAAGATGCTGGCCTCTGACGCGCCCCGGCCCCACCCCCTGGGGTGAAGGAACCACCGGACCACGCCGCTGTTCTGCCACTGCCCCCCAAACCACAGGCACAGGGCCGTCAGCCAGCGCCACAGGAGGCTGGCGTTTAAAATGTCTCTCGCTCGTTCCATGGTTTAACCTCGTTTCATTTTTTCCTGTTTCTGAAGGATACCGCCAGCTTCGCCTCCTCCAGGCCCAGGGCCAGGGTCAGCCCGAAGTACAGCGCCGCGCCCCCCAGGGCGCACAGGCCCAGGGCGGCCAGCTCCCCCAATTTGCCCGCCGGGAGAACCGCTCCCAGGGCCCTCAGGCCAAGGCGGACACACAGGCCCATTACCAGGGCGGCCAGGGCCATCCTGCCGATGTCCGCCAGGCCTTTGCCGTCCAGCAGCCTGTCCCGCCGCTGAAGGGGCAGGAGCAGAAGCAGAGCGTACACCGTGGAGGAGAGGGCGGAGGCCAGAGCCAGCCCAGCTACCGAGTAGCGCTCTGTTAGCCCCAGGCACAGGGCGATATTGGCGGCGATGGACACCCCTCCTGCCACCAGCGGTCCCCGGCCCTCCTGCTTGGCAAAAAAGACCCGGCTGAGAATATTCTGTAGAGCGTAGCCCACCATCCCCAGGGACATCCAGCTCAGTGCGGTGGAAGTGATCTCCACCGAAAAGGAATCAAACTCTCCCCCGCCATAGATGAGGGAGATCAGGGGCCGGGCCACCGCCATCAGCCCCGCCGACATGGGCAGGACAAAGAACAGGCTGGTGTGGACCGTCTGGCGGATGGTGCTCTGAAAGGCCCCCTCCTGCCCGCCGGCGGTGAGCCGGGACAGCCTGGGAAAGATCACATTGGTGACCGACAGGATGAACACCCCGGCGATGACCAGGTACAGGTTGGAGGCGTACTCCAGGGCCGACACCCCCGCCCCGCCGTAGAGCCGGGAGCCGAACCGGGCGTTGACGGCCAGGGTGATGGGCTGCACCCAGGTGGACACCATAACAGGCCCCATCAGGGCGAACACCTTGCCCATACCCGGGGAGCCCAGGTCCAGCCCGGGGCGCAGGGGACTGTTCAGCCTCTTCAGCGGGGGGAGGAGAATCACGCCCTGTAAAAACCAGCCCAGCAGATAAGCCCCCGCCAGACCGTAGATGCCAAAGCTGCGGTCCAGCAGGAAGAAGTATCCGATAATCACCAGATTGGACACGGTGGACATGAGGGCGGGGGCGGTAAAGTGGTCCTGGGCCTGGAGCACCCCGACCAGCGAGAAGGCCACCCCGGAAAACAGCACCGTAGGGAACATCACCCGGGTAAGGGAGACGGCCAGTCCGGCGGTGTCCCCATCGGAGTAGTCGGCGAAGAGGGCCACCAGGGGCTGGGGAAAGGCCATTCCCACCAGGGTGAGGGCCCCGGTGAGCAGCGCCACAAGGGTGAGGAAGCACCCTGCGAAGCGCAGCGCCTCCTTCCGGCCCTTCGTCTCCAGATACTCGCTGAACACCGGGATAAAGCACCCGGCAATGGCCGAAGCGAACACCGCGTCGAAAAACACCCGCGGAATGCGGCTGGCGGTAAAAAAGGCGTTGGCCGCGGGGCCGGTGCTGTAGTGGATGGCCAGCAGACGGTCCCGGTACAGCCCCAGCACCTTGCCGATGAGGGTGAGGGCCATCATCACGCTGATGGTTTTGGCCGCGCTGTTCTCTTTCTCCAGTGTGTCCACCTCCCCAACGGACAGAATTTACATAATCGGTATATTTTACATCATGCGCCGCCATTTTTCAACCACTCATTCCTTAATGTTTTGTGAACTTCCTCCCAGTTTTCCCCATTGAAACCCGGGGGCCGGTCTGATATAATAGGGAGGCACGATTTGAAACATACCCGCAAAGGAGTAACCCCATGAAACATAAGACAACCCTCCCCCGCAGAGCCGCGGCCCTGCTGCTGGCCTTTGTGCTGCTCATCCCCGCGGCCTACGCCGCCGCCGGAGAGCGTATGCTACAGACCTCCGTCCCCGTGGTGGACGGGCTGACCTACTACAACACCGTCACCATCAACAACGACCGGCGCATCGAGAGCCACGCCCTGGAGCTCGCCCCGGACAGCCCCGTACACCCCATTCTCCTCCAGGGCTCGGAGACCATCTACACCGGCGTCAGCATCAACCGGGCCATCTCCAACGCTCAGGCCGCGGGCTACCACGTGCTGGGCGGCATCAATACCGATTTTTTCTCCATGTCCAACGGCGTCCCCCTGGGGCTGGTCATTGAGGACGGGGTGTACAAGTCCAGCAATGAGGGCGAGAACGCCATGGTCATCACCGACGATCAGGTCTCCATTGTGGACCGCCCCCAGGTGTCCCTCTCCCTGTACGACCACACCTCCAGCATCACCGTCGTCCCCAACAACTTCAACAAGGCCCGCCACGACGTAGGCGGCGTCTATCTGCTCAACGGCGACTTCTCCACCATCTCCACCCACAGCAGCAGCGCGGGCTGGTATGTGCGCATGAAGGCCCTCCCCGACCCGGCCACCGGCCGGGCCCCCGCCCTCACCGTCAACTCTGCCCTCACCCTGGAGGTCACCGAGCTGATTCTGTCTGACGAAGCCATCGTCATCGGCCCCGACGAGTACATTCTCACCGCCGCCGACGAATCCGGCCGCCGGGACGCCTTTATGGCCTTTCAGCAGGGCGACCGCGTCACCCTGACCACCGCCTGCTCCGACCCCGTGCTGTCCGCCGCCCAGTGGGCCGGCGGGGTGGGTGACATCATGATCCGGGACGGGGCCGTCACCGACAGCTCCGACTGGGTATACGCCAGCGACGGCCGGCAGCCCCGCACCGCTCTGGGTATCAAGCCCGACGGTACCCTGGTGCTCTACGCCGTGGACGGCCGGCAGACCGGCTACTCCTCCGGCCTGTCCCAGAAGGATCTGGCCGACGAGCTGCTCCGCCAGGGCTGCACCACCGCCGTCAACCTGGACGGCGGCGGCTCCACCTCCCTGTCCCTGTGGGTGCCGGGCAAGAGCGGCCCCGCCCTGCAGAACAAGCCCTCCGACGGCCGCCCCCGCGCCTGCGCCACCTTCCTGCTGCTGGTTACCGACCAGCGGGGGGACGGCACCGCCCAGCGGCTGGCCCCCGCCGAAACCGGACAGGTTGTCCTCTCCGGCTCCTCCCTTCCCCTGCCCCAGGCCACCGCCATCGACGAGGGGCTCAACCCCGTCTCCTCCGGCATCGCCGACCTGACCTACACCTCCCTCGACGAGCTGGGGACCATCTTCGGCTCCACCTACACCGCCGGAAGCAGGGCGGGCACCGACACCATCCGCCTCCGCTCCGACGAGCTGCGGGGGGAGCTCCAGGTCCATGTGGTGAATCAGCTCACCGAGTTCACCGTGACCAGGGCCGGCTCCACCTCCGCCCTCACCGCCCTGACGGTCAAGTCCGGCGACCAGGTGCAGCTGGCTGTCTCGGGCAACTACTGGGGCCGGACCGCCCTGCGTGACTTCGGCCCGGTGTCCGTCACCGTTGAGGGCGGGGTGGGCACCGTGGACAGCAGCGGGCTGTTTACCGCCTCCCAGACCCCCGGCAGCGGCTCCATCACCCTCTCCGCCGGGGGGATCAGCAAAACCATTCCCGTCTCCTTCTCCAACGTCCACACCGACGTGACCCAGGACCACTGGTCCTATGACGCGGTGGAGTACTGCTACAACAAAGGCATTGTCAGCGGCATCAGCGCCACCGAGTTCGGCCGGGACTACCCCATTATTCGGGGCGATTTCATGCTCATGCTCTACAACGCCGTGGGCAAGCCCGCCCCCTCCGGCCCCTGCTCCTTCACCGATGTGGCCTCCACCGACTACTACTACAACGCCCTGTCCTGGGCCCAGAACCGGGGGCTGGCCTCCGGCGTCGGCGAGGGCAGATTCGCCCCCCGGGAGAATATCACCCGGGAGCAGGCCTTCTCCCTGCTCTACCGCTTCCTGCCCGTGGCGGGGAAGGACTGCCCTGACGGCGCGCTGTCCATCCTGGACCAGTTCAAGGACCGGGATCAAATCGCCGACTACGCCCGGACCGCTTCCGCCACCCTGGTGTCCCAGGGGCTGGCCTCCGGCAGCGACGGGAGCATCGATCCCAAGGGCACCCTGACCCGGGCCCAGATGGCCTCCCTGCTCTACCGGGTTCTGGAGCACACCCCCATCAACCCCGACCAGCCCGCCGAGCCCTCCAACCCCGGCGGGACCACCAACCTCCCCGGCAGCTACCTCCTGGCCCTGGACCGCAGCGAGGCCACCCTGGCCTCCGGCGGCAGCATCACCCTTAACGCCTCCATTCTCCCCGCGGTGCCCGAGGCCGCCGTCACCTGGACCAGCAGCGACCCCAGCGCCGCCCCCGTCTCCGAAACCGGAATGGTCACCAACCTGTACACCGGGCTGGGCAGCAGGACGGTCACCGTCACCGCCAGCTGGAACGGCCTGAGCTCCAGCTGTACGGTCGTCTGCCAGCAGGCGCAGCATGTGGGCTCCGTCACCGGCGCCGAGAACGGCCTGAATGTCCGCTCCGGCCCCGGCACCTCCTACACCGCCGTGGGCGGCCTGCGCAACGGCGCTCAGGCGGTGGTGCTGGGCTATCAGGAGGGCTGGTACCAGATCCTCTTCCGCAATACCGCCGGCCAGGCCGCAATCGGCTATGTGACAGAACAGTATTTTACCCTGGACCGGTAAGAAAACTGCCACCCCATTTCGGGGTGGCAGTTTTTTTACTCCAGATCCTCAATCCGCATCCGTTTCAGGGCCTCCAGAGTGTCCCGGCGGCCCTTGTAGTGCAGCCAGATGCCGCCGAACACCGCCGTGGGGATGTTTGTCACCAGGAACACAGCGCCGGTCATGAGGAGGGTCCTGGGGTGGAACTCGGTTTTTTCCGTCTCCCCTCTGGGGGCGTCCTCCTGGTCGGGGGCCTCGATATAGCTACCCTCCGGGGCCGGGACCACCTGGTTGGCCCCGCCTTCGATGCCGCCGCCGCGCATGGTGGCGAACGCCCCCATGCTGAACACCATCAGCAGGGACAGCGCCAGGGAGAGCCCCGGCAGGATGAGCCCCAGCTTCGCGCTCTTGCGGCACAGCCACACCTGGAGCGCCACCAGCAGGGCGATAGGCAGCAGCAGAATAAACAGATAAAATACCAGTCCAAATATACCGACGATAAAACCAGCGCCAGCCATCATAATTCCTCCTTCACAGTTCGTGTCTTTTTGTACTCCGCAATCAGGACCTTCGCCGTGTCCAGGTCCAGCTTTTCGTTCATCGCCAGCCGCTTGATGACGGCGATGTAGGGGTCGGCGGCGGTGTCCTCCACCATGCGTATCTTTTGGATCAGCCGGTCCAGCCGCAGGCGCACCGTGGGATAGGTCACGCCATACTGTCCGGCCATCTCCTTCAGCGACCCCGACGCCAGAATGAACTTCTTGATGAAGGCCACATCCTCCTCCTCCAAACCGGCCATCCAGTCGGGCAGCAGCTCAATCGCCATATGGGCGTCCTCCTCTCATGATCCCAGTATAGCATTTAATATTATTAAAGTCAATCTTTAATTTTATTTTTTATTTTATTTCTCCATATCAGAATATTTCCATAAAAAGGCTCGGCGGAGACCGCCTGCCTTCCATTTGCAAAAAATATGCCGAAGATTGTAAAATGAAGTTGACAGAATATCTTTTCAAAGATAACCTGTATGGGCCGAGGAAAATTTGCAGATTATGATTACGCAGGCGTGGGGGTAAAATAAAAACTTCCCGCCCTTCGGCGGGAAGAAGTCATTCGCGGCGCACCGGCCTGTTTTAATTCAGCGCCTCGTTTCGTTTGGGATAGGGGCGCATCTCCGCGGTGCGGCCCAGGATGTAGTCCGTTGAGGTGCCCAGGGTGTCCGCCAGGCAGCACAGCATATTCAGCGGCATGTCCCGCACGCCGTTCTCGTAGTCGCAGTATGTAGACTGAGAAATCCCTATCAGAGTGCCTATGTCCTTCTGCGTCAGCTTTTTGTCCTTCCGAAGCTCCTTCAAAATATCAGAAGTAATCGGTCTCATAAACACCTCATCATTTACCCTGGGGCCGGCGGAGCAAACCCGCCCGCGTACGATTACATCACTCAAATTATACACCCAGTGAGATATTTACATTGTCTCTCTGATTTTGTATAATTTGAGAAAATATCGACCCATCTCAATTTTTAGGAGGCATCTATGCATCTGCAAGACCATATTAAAGCCGTTCTGCGCGGACATGGCATCCAAAAAACGCCCAAGGCCTTCTTCTACACCACAGAGCTGGCGGAGCTGTATCTGCTCCCCTTCACCGGGATGCTCCTGTCCAACCTGCTGGGCCTCGTGGCGGAGCGCAACGGGATTCAGGAGTTCTCCCTGCGCCGGGAGCTGCTGTTTCTCTGCCGGAAAATCCGGCAGTATGACCCCGGATGGTACTGCCGTGTGTTCTCCGGGGGGTTCAACGTGTTCGCCTATATAAAATCCGTCGCCCTGGAGGCCCTGGAGCACTCCCGCGCCTCCTGAGCCTGCAAAAAATCCCCGCCGCCGGGCGGGGATTCCTCCGGCCCGGGCGCCCGATCAGGCCCTCCTTTTCAGAAAGGAGAACTTGGTCTCTGAGCACACCACGGCCACAAAAATCAGCGCGAAGCCGGCCAGAAGCTGGGCGGTCACCTCGTCGCCGTAAAAGATCACCGAGGAGGCCACCCCAAATACCGACTCCAGGGACAGGATCACCGAGGCGGAGGCGGGGTCCGACCAGACCTGCCCCACATTCTGGAACAGCAGGGCCACCGTCGTGGCCATGACGCACAGGTATACCATGGGCAGGATGACCGCCGGGTCGGTGAGGGCGGAGGCGGGAAAGGTCTCGGTACAGGCCCCGCACACCCAGGCGTACAGGGCGGCAAAGGCAAACTGAAATACGGTGAGCAGGGTGATGTCCCTCCCGGGGGACACCTTGGCCACCGCCACAATATGGCTGGCGTAGAACAGAGCGCAGCACAGCGTCAGCAGGTCGCCGGTATTGACCGTCAGCTCCCCCGTCAGGGACACCAGCCCCACCCCCGTCACGCACAGCAGGGCGGCGGCAATGTTGTACCGGTCAGGCCGGGTCTTCACCACCGCCCAGGTGAGGAAGGGGACGATCACACAGTACACCGCCGTCAAAAAGGCGTTTTTGGAGGGGGTGGTCAGGGCCAGGCCGAAGGTCTGCACCGAATAGGCCAAAAACAGAAAGCCGCCGATGACAGCCCCCCGCCACAGGTAGTCGGGGGTAAAATCCTTCCACTTTTTCCAGCACACCAGGGCCAGCAGCACCGCCCCCGCCGTAAAACGGACAGCCAGCAGAAAAAACACCGGCATCACGTCCAGGGCGTTCTTCATGATGAAGAAGGAGGTGCCCCAGATCAGAGCGGCGGCGAACAGCATGGGCTTGGCCAGCAGTTTCATGGTTTTGGGAGACATGGAAATCAACTCCAGATTGCAAAATAGGTTTTGGGTATGGTATGATGGGCAAAAGGGGGCGGACAGATGGACATTCTCACCACAGACTTCTACCGCCGGGACACCCTCACCGTGGCCCGGGACCTGCTGGGCCGGGAGATCGTGCGGGTGCTGCCCGACGGAACGCGGCTGGGGTGCCGGATCACCGAGACCGAGGCCTATATCGGCCGGCTGGACAAGGCCTGCCACGCCTACGGCTATAAGCGCACCCCCCGCACCGAAACCCTCTTCGCCCCGCCGGGGACAGCCTACATCTATCTGATTTACGGCATGTATCACTGCCTCAATTTCGTCACCGAGGCGGAGGGGGAACCCGCCGCCGTCCTGATCCGGGGGGCGGTTCCGGCCGCAAACGGGGATATTATAGCAAAAAACCGCTTCGGATGCAAGATGGAGGAGATGTCCTCTTATCAGCGAAAAAATTTTCTCAACGGCCCGGGCAAGCTGTGCCGGGGACTGGCGCTTACCCGGGCGGAAAACGGACTGGACCTCACCGGTCCGGCAGGGAGGCTGTATGTCTGTCCGGGCGCGCCTCCGGACCCCGGGCACATCCACGTGGGCAAGCGCATCGGAATCGACTATGCGGAGGAGGCCGTCCACTTCCCCTGGCGGTTCTATTTATAAACGACGGGCCCCCGGCTTCAAGCCGGGGGCCCCTGCTGTTTTTACTCAGTTCGCCACGATGATGCGCACCTGCTGGCCAATGGGATCCACATAGAGGGTAAAGCTGTCGGAGTAGGTCTGGATGGCATCCAGGCGGTTGGCGTCGGTCAGCCAGTTTTCCTTGGCCACCTTGTTGCCGGTGCGGTTGTAGTAGCACTCCACACCGCTGGAGATGCGGTAGGTCTGGCCCTTGACGGTGACATAGGTCTCGCCCTGGCTCTCGAAGAAGTCGGAGCCCTCCGCCTTCACAGCGGTGAGCTTGACAACCTCTTTGATGGTATTGCTGCCCTTCCGGTCCTTTCCGACCACCACGCCTACCATGTCGCCGCTGCTGCCCCGGTAACTGGTGGCAGAGCTGAACTCGATCTCTTGGGTGCCGCTGCGCAGATACCAGCCATAGCGGGTCTTTTCAGGCGTCGGAGGTACTGCCTCATGCTCCTTACCGTCTTTATCCGTCCAGGCGTCTGTTCCCGGCGTGGCCTCCTCAACCACCACATAGCCGCCCACCATCATGCCGTAGATGTAGGCGCTGCCGGTGACGTTGGTGAGAATGATGTAGTCCACGATATTGGCGCTGTTCACGTGGTAGGAGGCAATCTGGTCCACAGGGATGGTCTCCATGGCCAGGTCGCCCCGGCTGACAGCGGTCACATTGCCTCCCTGAACCTGCTCGTAGATCCGCACGCTGGAGGAGACGGTCAGGTCGCCCAGCTTCAGCTTGTTCAGGTCGAAGGAGCCGGGAGCCCGCTTGTCGGGCAGACGGCTGACGGTGAAGCTGTCCCGGGCGGCGGAGACGATCACCGGCTGGCCATTCTGTATGCCGGAGGCGTTGGACACCTTGCCCAGGCTCATGGTGGAGCCGTTGGGCAGGTAGATGGAGACGCTGCCGCCCTCGATGACGCCGATGGCGGTGGACCGGGCCTGGGGGGTGGGCTTGACAATGCCGGCTACCTTGCCGTCGGCGGTGAGCAGCAGGGACACGCTGTCCCCCGGCTTGATGTCGCCGATGGTGTCCCAGGCGCTCTGGAGCACATCAATTTCCTGGCCGCCACTAATCAGCCTAAGTTTTGTCGGCGTTTTCGGCGAGGGCTGGGGATCGGTGTAGACGGCGGTCATCCGCAGGTCGGACACCACCAGGGTGTTGCTGATCTGGTCGTAGGTGACCACGTCGTAGGGCTTGATCTGATTCAGGCGGATGGACTGCCGGTCCTTCACAATGTTGAAATTGGTCACCCCGCCGGTGAGGGCGTGGAAGGTGGCGGTGGTGGCGTGGTCCATAATTACCACCGCGTCGGAGTCGATGGTCGTGGTGCTGGTGGTGGAGTAGATGGCCGTGATCTTGCCCTTCTCGGAGTACATGGTGATCTGGGTGCCCGAGGGGAGGGACTTGTAGGAGTCCAGCCAGCCCTTGCCCTCTCCGCCGGTCCCCGTGAACACCGTGGCGTCGGCGGAGATGGTATACTGCTGGCCGTTGCTGCCCTTCACATAGGCGGCCTGGGCGTCGCCGTTGAGGGTGATGGTGATGGCGGTGCTGTCATCGGGGACGAAGGTGATGATCTCCTCATTTTCGTCCAGCACCAGGTCCCCCCGCTTGCCCTGGAGGGAGGTGGGGTTTCCGTCCCCGTGGGCGGGGAGGTAGGCCTCGGAATTTTTGCTGCTGGTGGTGCGGATAGCTCCGGTGGAGCTGCCGTCGTCGGTGGACACCCCCACCGCCAGGACGATGGTCTTCTTCTCTACCTTGGAGCCGATGGTCTCGTAGTACACCTTGCCCTCGGCGGTCTTGCACTTCAGGGCGTTGACGAAGAGCTGGGCGGCCTGGCCCCGGCTGATGTTCTCATAGGTGCCGGCCGACACCCCCTCCGTCAGGCCGATGGACTTGGCCAGGTCCATGTAGCCCTGGGGCCACACCGCCCCCGCCTGCTCGCTGGTGTACTTCAGCGCCCGGAGGAGAATGGTGGCAGCCTCCGCCAGGGTGATCTCGTCGTCGGGCATGAAGCGGCCGTCTCCCACGCCGGAGATCAGGGGAATCTCCTTCTCCCCCTCCTTAATGGGGCAGTAGGTGGCCGCCAGGTTGATGTAGCTGCGGGCCCAGTGGCCCCCCCTCACGTCGGAGAAGATGGTCCGGGTGGCGTACCGGGGGGTCTCCTCCCCCTTCTGGAGGAAGTTGACCATCATCACGCAGAACTGGGCCCGGGTCAGGGTGTCGTACGGCTTGAACATGTTGCCGCCGGTACCGCTCACCACCCCCATCAGCCGCAGAATGTCGGCGTTGACGGCGGTGTTCTTGTCGGACACGTCGCTGAAGGAGCCCGGCGCCGCCGAGGCGGGGACCACAATCAGAGACAGGGCCAACGCCGCGGTCAGAATGGCCGCCGCCAGCCGCTTGATTTTTCTCATTTTGCTCACTCTCCTGTCTGGTTTTATATCCGCGGATGTGCCGCGGGCCGCCCCCGCAATATGGGGGTGGTATGTAGGGCGGGACGACTCGGCCCGCCGTTCAATGACCGTGTGGATTCCTTGAGGGACGGCGCGCCGGGCCGTCGCGCCCTACGAGGGGGCACGCGTTTAATCCGCCCGCAGGGCCACCACCGGCTGGAGGCCGGAGGCCTTGATGGCGGGGTACATGCCGAAGATGATGCCCAGCACCACCGAGAACAGGAAGGCCCCTACGGCCACGTAGGGCTCGGGCATGAGGATGATGCCCTCAAACACGTCGCTCATCAGCTTGCCGGCGATCATGGTGCCCACATAGCCGATGGCGATGCCCATCAGTCCGCCGATGGAGCAGATCACCGCCGCCTCGATGAGGAACTGGGTGATGATGCTGGACCGCTCCGCGCCGATGGCCTTGCGGATGCCGATCTCCCGGGTGCGCTCGGTGACGGTGACCAGCATGATGTTCATGATGCCGATGCCGCCCACCAGCAGGGAGATGCCGGCGATGGCCGCCATGCTCAGCGACTCCAGCAGGTTGGCCTTCTCCTGCTCCTGGGCGTAGCTGTCGTTGCTGCCCACGTAGGCGTAGCCGTTCTGCCGGTTTCCGTTTTCGTCCAGGGGCATCACGCCGTTGAGGAAGGCCTCAATCCGGGTCTTGGCCTCCACGGTGGCCTTGGCGTCCCGGCCCTTGACGATATAGCTGTCCATGCTGTAGTTGTTGTTCATGGTGCGGTTGAAGGTGTAGGGGATAATGATGACATTGTCCATCTCGGGCCAGCCCTGGAGGGCCATGCTCTCATAGTAGCCCACCACCTGGAAGGGGTTGCTGTTGATGGTGATGGTCTCCCCCACCGGGTCGGTGAAGCCGAAGAGCTGCTCCTTGGCCCCGGAGCCCAGGACGCACACCGGCAGAGTCTTCTCCACCTCCAGGTAGCTGAACTCCCGGCCCCCGGCCAGGTTCAGGTTGTTGCACACCCCGTATTGCTCCGAGCCCAGCTTCAGGTGGAGCATGGTGGACCAGGGGTCCTGGTTGGGAATGGACCAGTCGATGTTCTCCCAGTCGTTGGTCTTGACGGTTTTGGAGCCGTACTGGATGGTGGCAGTCTCGTTGACCTCCACCTCCGGGGTAATGCCCACGACCAGGTCCCCCAGGGACAGGCAGTAGTCAAAGAGAAGCTGCCCCGTCTCGTTGTCCATGTCGTAGTAGTTGAAGGCCTGGACGGTAATCTTGTTGTCCCCCAGCTTGTCGAACATCTCCATGCTCTTTTTGGCCTTGCCCTGCATGACGGACACCATGATGACCACCGACGCCACGCCGATGATGATGCCCAGCATGGTGAGGAAGGACCGGGTCTTTTTCATGGCGATGGACTTGAAGGCCATTTTAAACGCCTGCCACAGATTCATTCCCAATCCACCTCCTGGGGGTTGTCAGAGATGATTTTTCCGTCGGACAGCCGCACCACCCGCTTGGCGGTGGCGGCGATGCCGTCGTCGTGGGTGATGAGGAGGATGGTGGTCCCCCCCCGGTACAGGTCCCGGAGGATCTCCAGCACGTGCTTGCCCGTTTTGGAGTCCAGGGCGCCGGTGGGCTCGTCGGCCATGATGATGGGGGGGCTGGTGGCGATGGCCCGGGCGATGGCCACCCGCTGCTGCTGGCCGCCCGACATCTCCGAGGGCCGGTGGTGGGCCCGGTCGTCCATGCCCACCTTGGCCAGGGCGGCCATGGCCATGTCCTCCCGGTCGAAGACCGACACCCCCCGGTAGATCAGGGGCAGGGTCACGTTCTCCAGGGCGTCCAGCTCCTGAATCAGGTTGTAGCCCTGAAAGATGAAGCCGATCTCCCGGTTTCGGATGCGGGCCAGCTCCTTGTCTGTGAGGGCGCCGATGTCGGTCCCCTCCAGAAAGTACTCCCCGTAGGTGGGGATGTCCAGACAGCCCAGCACGTTCATCATGGTGGACTTGCCTGAGCCGGACTGGCCCACGATGGCCACAAATTCCCCCCTGTCGATCTGGAGGGAGACGCCGTCCAGAGCCCGGACCTCGCTCTCCTTGCCCTCGTTGTAGATCTTATAGAGGTCTCGAATGTCTATCAGCATACCGGACACCTCGATCAGCCGTAGCTGCTGTCGGTGACCGTGTAGTTGAGGAACACGGTTTCCCCCGCCTCTACGCCGGACTTGATCTCCACATTCTTGGTGTCAGCGATGCCGGTCTCCACAATCACAGGGTAGTAGCCCTCCGCCTCGGTGGGGAAGGTGCGCTTTACGCCCGGCTGAATTTCCGGGAACTGCAGCTCCGGCACGTTGTCGGGCTTCTCCTCCCGCTGGACAAAGACCACCGAGCACCGGTTGCCGTCCATGTCGGGGAAGTACTGCACGCAGGCGGTGGGCACCATCACGCACTCGGCCGACTCGCTGGTGACAAAGGAGTACTGCAGGCCCATGCCCTCCATCAGCGCGCCGCCGAAGTTGTCCACCGTCAGGGTGACGGGATATTTGGTGCCGCTGGAGCCGCCCATCATTTCATCGCCCCCCTGGCTGCCCGACATGTCGATGGAGGTGACCAGGCCCTGAAAGATATTGTCGCTGTAATCCTTCAGCTCCACGTAGCTGCCCGGCTTGATGAAGGAGATGTTCCGGTCGTCCACGCTGATGGTGACCAGCATGGTCACATTGTTGGAGATCATAATCACCGTGTCGCCGCTCTTCACCTCCTGGCCCTCCACCAGGTTGCAGGAGGTGACGGTGCCGTCGATGGGGGCCACGGCGTTAAAGTCCTGAAGGGCCTCCATCGCCTCGTTCAGCTTGAGCTGGGCGGCGTCAATCTCCTCCTGCTTGCTCCGGATGTCGGAGTCGATGGTGGAGGAGCCTAAGTACAGAAGGGCCTCCCCGGCCTGAACGTTGGCGTGGTTGAGCAGATTGCCCTGTCCCACCACCGGGCCGGAGGCCTTGGCCTCAATGGTCCGGGTCTCGTAAAACTGGGTCTTGCCGTTCTGGTAGGGGTAGATCTCCGAGCCGTCGGAGCCGGTGATGACGGCCGAGGCGTCCATCTCCGCGGTGAGGGTGCCCGGATTGTCAAAGACAATGACCACCTCAAAGTGGACGGCCCCCTCGGTGGACACAAAGCTCACCTTGTTGATCTTCTCCACATAGCCGGTGAAGGGCCGCATCACCGCGGGCACGGAGACGTTGACCTCCTGCCCCACATAGATGTCCCCCTCGTAGGCGTAGCTGAAATAGAGGGACAGCTTCAGCTTCCGGTCGTTGACCAGGGTGGCCACCGGGGAGCCCTTGCTCACCTCCTGGTCGGGCTGGAACTCCTTCACCTCCTGGAGCTTGCCGGCGAAGGGGGCCCGGACGGTGAGGTTGTTGGCGTCCTCCAGCAGGTCGGCCATGTCCTTGTTCAGGTCGTCCAGCTTCTTCTGGGCGTCGGTGACGGCGTCCTCGGCGGCCTGGCTGTAGATGGTGTACAGCGGGTCGCCGGCCATGACGGTCTGGCCGCCGGTGACAAAGACCTCCTGCACCGTGCCGCTCTGGGTCAGGGTGATGGCGGCGGACTCCTTGGCCTTGGCCGTGCCCCTGCCCGACACCTTGCTCTGGATGGTGCCGATCTCGGCGACGGCGGGGAAGATTTCTCCCACCTCCCCGTCGGCGGCGGTGAGGAAGCGGTACAGGGCAAAGCCCCCGCCTCCCAGGATCACGGCGGCCACCCCCAGGGCAATCAGCCGCTTGACCAGCTTCTGCCGTCCCTTCCCCGCGGGCTTTTTGGCCGGGGGCTTGGGGGGACCGCCGGCGGCGGTCTCCGGGGCCGCCGGGGCGGGCGCCTGCTGTGTGGCGGTCTGGTTCTCTTTTACTTCTGGCATCGCTTTTTCCTCCTATCCGATCAAAGCAGTCTTGCCCGGGGCTGTCTGCCTCCGGGCCGTCCTGCGGTTTGTCCATCGGCTTCTATTATATGCCCCAGGCACAGAAATAGGCAATTACAGAGTGATTACAAATTCTTAAGGAATCATTAAGAAAGAGTTTCAAACCGGCCCTGCACACCTTCAAATTTACTCTTATTATATAGACGCAGAGAGACAGGAAAAAGTTCCGTTCTCCGGTAAATTTTTTTGTTTCCTTTATTTCCCGCAAAACCGCCCCGGGGTGAATTTTCTCCTGTTTCACATGATCCCGGCCGTCTGAAAACAGTTTCCCGGCCCAGGGGCGGATTTTGCCCTCTCCCGGGCCGGCCGCCCCCGTCTGGCCGGAGCTTTTTGCACCGCCGCCGTCACATGGCCGAATGTGCGGCAGGTTCTCCCCACTCGCTTTGTGGAAATACCCAAAAATATGACGTTAAAATGCCACTTCTCTCCGCCGTATTTTCAAAGTCCTCTTGAAAAAAACGTTTCCCTCCTTTTAACCCCCTCCGCAAAAAACGATATGCAAACGTTCCTGTGGTATCATTAAGTCTGCGGTCACAGCCGGCCTCCACAGCGCCGGCGGGCTTCGCGCGTTGCGGCCAGCTGTGACGACAGAGAGAAAGGAGCGCATCACCATGAAAGAGAAAACCTACAGCTCAGCAGCCTGGATCAAATTTTTGGCCTTCAGCGCATTGGGAATCTTCATCTTCTTTATCAACATCAATATCGGCGGCAGCAAAAATGTTCCCATGCTGCACATCATCAACATTGTCAAGGGAAAGGTTCCGCCCAACGCCAATATGTGGCTGGTCACCCTGATCTGCCTGTTTACCCTTGTTACCAGTCTGTGGGCCCGCCTGCCCGGCGCCCCCCAGTGGATCAGAAACCACCACGCCAAGGACAACATCTTCTCCTACTTCACCTATATCACAGCGGCAATCTTTTCCCTTATGGTCACCCTCAATGTGGGTCCGGTTTTCATTATCGACCCCGTGGTGGGGGCCAGCTCGGTCAACGTGGCCCGGGACGTGATTTACTCTGTTGTAATCGCCGGCGCGCTGGTGGTGTTCCTCACCGAGTTCGGCCTGCTGGAGTTCATCGGCACCCTGATGGAGCCCATTATGCGCAAGTGCTTCCGGGTGCCCGGCAAGTCCTCCATCGACGCGCTGTCCTCCTTCGTCTGCTCGCCGGCCGTGGGCGTTATGATTACCTCCAGCCTGTACAAGGGCAAGATCTACACCCAGCGGGAGGCCGTTACGATTACCACCTCCTTCAGCGTGTGTAGCCTGGGCGCCTTCGCCTTCCTCTCCGGCATGGCCAACTGCAGCGAGTACTACTCCGTCCTGATTCTCAGCTCCCTGGTGCTGGTATTCATCATGGCGGCCATTATGGTGCGCATCCCGCCCATCTCCAAAAAGAAGGACGTCTATATTGACGGCGAGGCACAGACCCCGGAGCTGCTGGGCAATACCCGCTATGACAGGGAGATCCTGCCCCGGGCCTTCCGCGCCGCTCTGGACAAGGCGGAAGCCGCCTCCCCCTCCGCCATGCTCGGCGGTCTGTCCTCCGCCGGCGCCTACTCCCTGAAAATCGCCTCCTTCGTGGTGTCCCTCTCGGTGATCTTCCTGGCCCTGGCCAACTACACCCCGGTGATCTCCTGGCTGGGCCTGCCGGTGATCCCCATTCTGAACCTGCTGGGTCTGCCCGATGTGGAGCTCATCGCCCCCTCTGTGCTGTCCGGCTTCTTCGCCCTCTCCCTGCCCTCCACCCTGCTGAAGGGGACCGCCGTGGCGGCCAAGAGCGGCTTTTTCGTGGTGCTGCTCTCCACCGCCCAGGTCATCTTCTTCACCGAGAGCGCCAACGCCATGCTGGAGTCTGAGATTCCGGTGGACTTCAAGGACCTGCTCATCATCTTCCTGGAGCGCACAGTGTTTCTGATCCCCCTGTGCGCCCTCTTCTGCGGGATGGTCTTCGGATTCTGATGCCGCCCCTCTGAGCAACTGCACCCCCTCTTCTTATTCTCCCCTCTTGAAAATTTTCCCACCCGGCTGCCGTTGGCGGCGGGTGGGGAAATTTTCAACCAGCAGCTTTTATGAAAGGAATGATTGGATCTTATGGACAACACAGCACACAGAAGCATCACGCTGGAGGGCCCGCTGCCCCAGCCCGGGGAATTTGACCCCGCCGTCCGCCGGGCGCCCAAGCGGGAGGCCTGCCTGAGCCGGAGCGACGTGGAGCTGGCCGTTAAAAATGCCCTGCGCTACATCCCTCAGGAGTACCAGGAGGAGCTGGCCGGAGAGTTTTACCGGGAGCTGATGGAGCGGGGCAAAATCTACGGCTACCGCTTCCGCCCCCACGGAAAAATCTGGGGCCGCCCGGTGGACAGCTACAAGGGCAGGTGTCTGGCCGGCAAGGCGCTCCAGGTGATGATCGACAACAATCTGGACTTCGATGTAGCCCTCTACCCCTACGAGCTGGTCACCTACGGCGAGACCGGCCAGGTCTGCCAAAACTGGATGCAGTACCGGCTCATCAAGCGGTATCTGGAGGAGATGGAGGAGGACCAGACTCTGGTGGTCAGCTCGGGCCACCCCCTGGGGCTGTTCCACTCCTCCAAGGAGGCCCCGCGGGTGATCCTGACCAACGGCCTGCTGGTGGGGAAATACAACGACAACGACAACTGGAACCGGGCTGCCGCCCTGGGGGTGTCCAACTACGGCCAGTTTACCGCCGGCGGCTGGTTCTATATCGGCAGCCAGGGCATTGTCCACGGCACCTTCTCCACCCTGCTGTCCGTGGCCCGGACCGTGCTCCACCACGAGAGCAGCGAGGATATGCTGAAGGGCGCCCTGTTCGTCACGGCCGGCCTGGGGGGGATGAGCGGCGCCCAGGGCAAGTCCATCGAGATGTGCCGGGGCGTCGGCATCATCGCTGAGGTGGACGAGTCCAAAATCGCGCTGCGCCAGCGGCTGGGCTGGGTGTCCTTGCGGGCCGAGACGCCAGAGGAGGCCTTCTCCACCGCCCGCTCCTACATCGCCAGGGGGGAGCCCATCTCCATCGCCTACCACGGCAACATCGTGGACCTGCTCCAGTACGCGGTGGACCACAACGAGAAGATCGACATCCTCACCGACCAGACCTCCTGCCACGTGGCCTTCGACGGCGGCTACTGCCCCCAGGGGCTTACCTTCGCCCAGCGCTCCAAACTGCTGGCCGAGGACAAGCCCCGCTTTGTGGAGCTGGTAAAGCAGACCCTGCGCAAGCACCACCAGCTCATCGAGATCCTCCGCAGCCGGGGCACCTATTTCTTCGACTACGGCAACAGCCTGACCTCCACCATGTATGAGATCGGCATCAAAGAGGTGTGCGTCAACGGGGAGAACCCCCTGGACGGCTTTATTTACAAGTCCTTTGTGGAGGAGTTCCTGGGGCCCAACCTTTTCGACTACGGCTATGGGCCCTTCCGCTGGGTGTGCCTGTCCGGCAGTCCGGAGGACCTGCGCAGGACCGACCAGGCGGCCATGGCCTGCATCGACAAGGACCGGCGGTATCAGGACTATGACAACTATGTCTGGATTCGGGACGCGGAGAAGAATCGCCTGGTCATCGGAACCCAGGCCCGCATCCTCTACCAGGACGCCCGCACCAGAGGACAGATCGCCCTGAAATTCAACGAGATGGTCCGTTCGGGTGAGATCGGCCCCGTCATGATGGGCCGCGACCACATGGACACCGGCGGGGCGGACGCCCCCTCCCGGGAGACCTCCAACATCCGGGACGGCAGCAACATCACGGCGGACATGTCCGCCCTGGTGTTCGGCGGAGACGCCGGCATGGGCATGACCCTGATGTCCATGCACAACGGGGGCGGTGTGGGCATCGGCAACTCCCAGAGCTGCGGCTACGGACTGCTGCTGGACGGCAGCGAGGCCACCGACCGGATCATCCGCCGGGCGGTCAGCTACGACGTGATGTGCGGCGTGGCCCGCCGGGCCTGGGCCGGAAACGAGAACTCCATCCAGACGGTGCTGGAGCACACAGAGCCCGCCGATATGATTACCCTCCCCTTCCTCTGCGACGGAGAGATGGTCCGGCGGGTCATCCAAAACAGCTGAAGGAGGATACGCTATGGAGCAGTACAGGCCTCTGGCCGGCGTCACGGTTGTGGAGCTGGCCACCTTCGTGGCCGCCCCCTACGCCGCCCGGGCTATGGCGGACTGGGGCGCCGACGTGATTAAAATTGAGCCGCCCAAGGGGGACCCCATGCGGATGATGGGCGGACTGCTGAACATGCCCACCGACAACGAACGGGAAAACCCCGCCTATGACCAGCAGAACGCCAACAAGCGGGGCATTGTGCTGAACCTGAAGCACCCGGAGGGCATGGCGGTCCTCCACAGGCTGCTGGCCAGGGCGGACATATTCATCACCAACAACCGCCAGGAGGCGCTGGAGCGGATGGGGCTGTCCTATGAGCAGCTCTCCCCCCGCTACCCTGCCCTCGTCTACGGTCAGGTGTCCGGCTACGGGGAGAACGGGCCCGACAAGGACCGGCCCGGATTCGACTTCACCTCCTACTACGCCCGGGGCGGCATCAGCGGCACCCTCTATGAGAAGGACACCTCTCCCCTGCTCACCGTGGCCGCCTTCGGCGACCAGCAGGTCAGTCTGGCCCTCCTGTCCGGCCTGTGCGCCGCCCTGTTCAACGCCAGGCGCACCGGCAAGGGTGAGAAGGTGAGCGTAAGCCTCTACCAGACGGCGCTGTACTGCATGTGTCACATGATCGCCTCCAGTCAGTATGGAAAAAATCCCTATCCCCGCAGCCGCCTGGACACCGCCAACCCCTTTCAGGCCGCCTACCCCACCAAGGACGGCCGCTGGATTCAGGGGGCGGTCAACGCCTACGACCGGGAGTACGCCCGCATCTGCCGTCTGGTGGGCCGGGAGGACCTGGCGGAAGACCAGCGTTACAGCACCTTCCAGAGGGTCAAGGACAACCCCCGCCCCTTCATTCAGGAGCTGGACAAGGCCTTTCGCCAAAAGACCGCCGACGAGTGGGTCAAGATCTTTGACGAGGCCGACCTGCCCTTCGACAAGGAGATGCTCTGGGAGGAGATCCTGGAGGACCCCCAGGCCTGGGGGGACGACGACCTGTGCCGCGTGGAGGGCTACCCGGACCGGGAGGGGCTGGGGACAAGCCGTGTTCTGGTCCGCTCCCCGGTAAAATTCCGCAATATGGGTCTGCCTCCCTACGAGAAGGGCCCTAAAATCGGCCAGCATACCGACCGGGTTCTGGAGGAGGCCGGCCTGTCTCAGGAGGAGATCCGGCTTCTGCGTGACAGTGGCGCCGTTCAATAGCCAGGAAAGGAGCGCTAACTATGCCGGAAGAAAAAATACGGGCAAAGGACCTGCTGAACCGCCTTCTCGACCAGCACTATGAGGAGGCCTGGGAGGCCAAGCGGCAGGGCAGGCCGGTGGGCTGGGTCTCCTCCAACTTCCCCCAGGAGTTTCTGGAGACCATGGGGCTCACCGTGTGCTACCCGGAAAACCACTCCACCTCTCTGTCCGCCAAGCACGAGTCCCTGGACATGATCCATGAGGCCGAGCGGCTGGGCTATCACAACGACCTGTGCGGCTACGCCCGGGTCAACCTGGGTTTTCTCAGCAAGGGGGACTGCCAGAGCCTGCGGATGCCTATGCCCGACTATGTGGTATGCAGCAACAACATCTGCAACCAGCTGGTAAAGTGGTTTGAAACCGTCGCCCGGCTCCGCAATATCCCGCTGATTATATTTGACATCCCCTTTAACAACGACTACGAGGTATCCGAATCCCGCATGGAGTACATGCGGGCCCAGATTCCCGAGCTCATCACCCAGCTGGAGCGGGCCTCGGGCGCAGCATGGGACGAGGCCCGATTCCGGGAGGTTATGGCAATCTCCAACGAGTGCGGGGAACAGTGGCAGCGGGCCTCCCGGTACTTTGAGGCGGTGCCCAGCCCCATGAACGGCTTCGAGATGTTTAACTACATGGCCCTGATGGTGTGCGCCCGGGGGCGGCGGGAGACCGTCAAGGCCATCCGTCTGCTGGCCGACGAGCTGGAGCAGCGGTATGCCGCCGGGGAGACCACCTTCCACGGAGAGCCCAAGTACCGGATTATGATGGAGGGCATCGCCTGCTGGCCCCATCTGAAGCACAACTATCAGACCCTGCGCGGCAGCGGCTGCAACCTCACCGGCACTGTCTACACCGAGACCTGGGGCCGCACCTACCGGGACCTGGACGAGATGCTCCGCTCCTACAGCGTGGTGCTGGACAACACCAACATCGACCGGGCCTGTGACCGGCGGATCCAGCTGGCCCGCCGGGCCTGCTGCGACGGCGCGCTGATCCACATGAACCGCAGCTGCAAGGCCTGGGACGGCATCCTCTATGAGATGGAGCGGCGCCTCCGCAGTCAGGCCGGCATCCCCACGGCCCTCTACGACGGCGACCAGTCCGACCCCAGATGCTACGCCGAGGGGCAGTACGAGTCCCGGGTGCAGGGGCTGTGTGAGGTTATGGAGAACCGCAGAGAGGAGGGTGGGACATGACCAGACTGGATGATATTTTAACCGCCATTGTGGAGGACGCGGCAAACCCTGGGGCCGCCGTCCGCCGGGAGCTGGACCGCACCGGAAAGAAGGCGGTGGGCTGTATGCTGGAGTTCTGCCCCGAGGAGCTGATCTGCGCCGCCGGTATGCTTCCGGTGGGGCTCTGGGGCGGAGCCGTGGAGCTGTCGCTGGTCAAGCAGTACTTTCCCCCCTTCTTCTGCGCGCCGGTCCAGCAGACGCTGGAGCTGGCCCTCCAGGGGGCCTATGACGGTCTGCTCTCGGCGGTGATGGTGCCCATCCTGTGCGACACCCTGAAGTCCGCCGGACAGAACTGGCGCGTGGCCGTCCCCCACATCCCCATGATTCCGGTCACCTACCCCCAAAACCGCCACCTCCCCAGCGGACAGGCCTTCCTGCGCCGGGAGCTGGAGGATGCTATGGCCAAGCTGGAGCGGATTGCCGGCCGCGGCATCTCTCCCCAGGCGCTGGACAGCGCCATCGCCCTGTACAACCGATACCGTGAGGCTATGGGGGAGTTCTCCGCCCAGGCGGCCCGTCACGCCGACGTCATTACCCCCGCCGTCCGCCACAGCGTATTCCAGGCCGGCTTTTATAGGGATAAGTGGGACTATCTGGAGACCGTGCGGGAGCTGACCGCCCTGCTGAAGCAGCTCCCTCCGGCCGAGGGCAGGCACCCGGTGGCCCTCACCGGAATCGCCCTGAGCACCCCCCGTATTCTGGAGGCCATGGAGCGCAGCGGCCTGACCGTCGCCGGGGACACCCTGGCCCAGGAGTACGGACAGACCGCCTTCCCCGTCCCCGACGGCGGCGACGGGCTGACCAGGCTGGCCGCCTGGTGGAGCCAGATGCGGCACTCCTCCCTGGCGGTGGACCTGGAGCAGGAGCGGGCGGACCACCTGATCCGGCTGGTCCAGGCGGGCCGCGCCCAGGGGATAATCATCGCCGCCCCCGCCTTCTGTGACCCTGAGGAGTACGACTACCCCATCCTCCACAGCGCCCTCGAGGCGGCCGGCGTCCCCCATATCCGCCTGGAGCTGAACGACTCCGCCGCTGCGGAACAGGCTGCCGCGAGGCTCCAGGCCTTTGCGGAACTGCTGCCCTGAGCGGGCAAGAACAGGAGGCATACCAGATGATTCATACAGAAATGCAGGAGCTGATCCGCAGATCGGTCCGGGATTTTGCGCTGAAGGAGGTGGCCCCCCTGGCCGCCCAGATCGATGAGACGGGGGAATTTCCTGACGAGCTCTACCAGAAGCTGGCAAAAAATAACTACTTCGGCATCACCATCCCCAGGGAATACGGCGGCACCGGGGCGGGGTATGTGGTCATGTGCATCGTCATGGAGGAGCTGGCCCGGGTCTGTGTGTCCACCACACTCCACGTGACCTCCCCCAACACCCTGCTGGGCCTTCCCCTGGCCAACTACGGCACGCCGGAGCAGAAGGAGCGCTACCTGCTCCCCGAGATGCGGGGCGAGAAGGAGGGGACCTTCGCCCTCACCGAGCCGGGGGCCGGCTCCGACGCGGCGTCTATGAAAACCACCGCCGTCAGGGACGGGGACTACTACATCCTCAACGGCCGCAAAACCTTCATCACAGCCGCCCCTGTGGCCGACTTTGTGGTGGTCTTTGCCGTCACCGACCGGAGCCGGGGCACCCGCGGCATCACCGCCTTCATTGTGGAGCGGGGCACCCCCGGCTTCTCCACCGGAAAAAAGGAGCGCAAGATGGGTGTGTGCGGCTCTCCCACCAGCGACGTGATTCTGGACCACGTCCGGGTCCACAAGAGCCAGATCCTGGGCCGGGAGGGCGAGGGCTTCCTCATGGCCATGAAAACCCTGGACTCCGGCCGCATCGTGGTGGCCGCCCAGTGCCTGGGCATCGCCCAGAGCGCCATGGACGAGGCGGTGAAATATGTGAAGGAGCGCCAGCAGTTCGGCCGCCCCATCGGAAACTTCCAGGGCGTTCAGTTTATGCTCAGCGACATGGAGACCAAAATCAACTGCGCCCGGGCTCTGATCTACGACACCGCCCAGAAAAAGGACCTGGGCATGAACATCACCAAGGAGGCGGCCATGGCAAAATATTTCGCCTCTGAGATGTGCAACGAGGTGGCGGCCAAGGCGCTGCAGCTCCACGGCGGATACGGCTATATGAAGGACTACCCCATAGAGCGCATCTTCCGCAACGCCCGGGTGACCACCATCTATGAGGGCACCTCGCAGATCCAGCAAATCGTGATCGCCAAGCAGCTGCTGAAGTAACGGGAGGAAGGGCTATGAAAATAATTGTCTGTGTCAAGCAGGTGCCTGACACCACAGAGGTGCGGATCGACCCCGTCACCCACACGATGGTCCGGGAGGGAGTGCCCAGCATTCTCAACCCTGAGGACGGCAACGCTCTGGAGGAGGCCCTCCGGCTCCGTGACAGCTGTCCCGACACCCAAGTCACCGTGCTCACCATGGGGCCGCCCCAGGCCCAGGCCGTGCTGCGGGAGTGCCTGGCCATGGGGGCGGACGAGGCCGTGCTCCTCACCGACCGCGCCTTTGCCGGCGCCGACACCTGGGCCACCGCCAACGCCATCGCCTCAGCTATCCGGGCCCTGGGGGGCGCGGATCTGGTCCTTGTGGGCCGGCAGGCCATCGACGGCGACACCGCCCAGGTCGGCCCCCAGATCGCCGAGCGGCTGGGCCTGCCCCAGGTGACCTATGTGCAGCGGCTGACGGCAGTCCAGCCGGGTCTGCTTCAGGTGGAGCGCCAGCTGGAGCAGGGCTATGAGGTGCTGGAGGTACACACTCCGGCCCTGCTCTCCGCCGTCAAGGCGCTGAACACCCCTCGCTGCCTGTCCGTACTGGGCATCTGCCTGGCCTATGAGAAGGAGATCAGGGTGCTGTCCCTTCAGGACCTGGACATCACCCCGGAGGACACCGGGCTCACCGCCTCGCCCACCAAGGTCTGGCGCACCTTCACCCCCAGGACGGAGCGGGCCGGCGTGGTCTGGCAGGCGGACGCCGGCCAGATGGCGGCCAGCCTCCTGGCCGCCCTGGGGGAAAAGCACATTCTTTAAGGACAGAAAGGAGCGATTAACATGTCTGTTCCCCAATCCGGCGGCCAGAACGTCTGGGTCTTTGCCGAGCTGCGTGACGGCGCGCTGGCCCCTGTGGTCATCGAGCTGCTGGGAGAGGGCCGGAAGCTGGCAGACGCCCTGGGGCAGAAGCTGTGCGCGGTCCTGCTGACCGGCGGCCCCGCCGGCCCCCTGCACAGCACCCTGGCCGGCTATGGCGCCGACGCCGTCTACTCCGTGGAGCACCCCCTGCTGGCCCATTACACCACCGACGGCTTTACCGCCGCCCTCACCCAGCTCATCCAGAGGGAGGAGCCTGAAATTTTTCTCTTCGGCGCCACCCATGTGGGCCGCGACCTGGCCCCCCGCATCGCCGCCCGGATCAACACCGGGCTCACCGCCGACTGCACCGGCCTGGACATCGACCCCGAGACCCGCAATCTGCGCCAGACCCGGCCAGCCTTCGGCGGCAGCCTGATGGCCACCATCCTCTGTCCCCACCGCAGGCCCCAGATGTCCACCGTGCGCCCCGGCGTCATGGACAAGGCCGTCTTTCAGGAGGGCCGAGAGGCCGAGCTGATCCCCGTCCGCCCCCCGCTGGAGGAGGGGGATATCCGCACGAGGCTGATAAAATCGGTGTCGGAAAAGCTCCGCCATGTCTCTCTTTCCGAGGCCAAGGTGGTGGTGTCCGGCGGCCTGGGCCTGGGCGGACCGGAGGGCTACACCCTGCTGGAGGAGCTGGCCCGCCGGCTGGGCGGCACGGTGGGCGCCTCCCGGGCCGCTGTGGACGCCGGCTGGATCGACCCCGGCCGCCAGGTGGGACAGACGGGAACCACCGTCAAACCGGACATATATATCGCCTGCGGCATCTCAGGCGCGATCCAGCACCTGGCCGGCATGAAGGACTCCAAAACCATCATCGCCATCAACACCAACCAGGAGGCCCCCATCTTCGAGGTGGCCGACTACGGGCTGGTGGGGGACTACCGGGAGGTCATCGGCGCGATTCTGGAACAGCTGGGGGACGGCTGAATTTACACATATTGGGTTTGTCAAATCCCCTTTGCCCCTATATAATACCTAGGGTATCGCTGGCAGCCCGCGCCGGGAGCGCGGGCTGCCAGCCGCAAATCAGGGCGGATGAGGCCTGTGCTGTCGGGAGGAAATTTTATGGTGGTAAACGCCTGCTTTTTGGGGAAGCCCCGGGTCGTCATCGACGGCATCCCCGTGGCGCTGGAGCAGACAAAGGTGTACGCCCTGCTTCTCTATGTCCTCTTCAACGGAAGCTCGACCCGGGACGAGCTGGCCAGCCTGCTCTGGTGCGACTACCCCGCCGAGAGCGCCAGACGCAATCTGCGCAACAGCCTCCACAAACTGAAGGCCGTGGTGGGCGACAAGCTCCTGGTGGCCAGGGGGCACTCCCTGATCCGGGTCTCCGACGCCGTGACCCTCCGCCGGGACGTGGACCTCTTCATCACGGAGAACAGCCAGAGCCAGCTGTTCTCCCTGGACAGCTACGCCTTTCTCAAACACTTCTATGTCAAAAACTGCCCGGAGTTCGACCGCTGGATCACCAGTATGCAGAACGTGTATGAGAAGCTGATTGTCAAGCGGTTCACCAAGGAGCTGCAAAACAGCATCCTCAAGGGGTCGGACCACCGCACGGAGCACTGCGCGGCGCGAATTTTGGAGATCGATCCCTACAACGAGGAGGCTTGCCGCGCGCTGATGGAGGTCAACATCCAGCGCGGCGATTACAACACCGCCACCGCCCACTACCAGCGGCTGAAAAAGAAGCTGGCGGAGGAGCTGGACATCGCCCCCGCGGCCGAGACGGAGCGCCTGTTTCAACAGCTCTCAGAGGCGAAGCGCTCCGCCCAGCATGTGGTATTCAGCGCCGAGACCCAGCGCAATCAGGCCCTAGTGGAGAAGCTGGATTATGAATATCACAGCTTCCGCCTGGGCCGCAGGGTAAATCACTACATCCTCAGCGGAGATATCGGGATGGGGAAGAGTCAGGTTCTCCGTGCCTTTCTGGAGCGGGTCAGCCGCAGGGATGTGATCGACCTGAGGTTTCAGCTGCCCTGCCGCGGGGTGTCCTTCTACGGCGCGGAGCGCCTGGTGGAGGCCCTGTCCGGCATGGTGAAGGCCAAGCTCCCCAGAGAGCCGGAGTCCGACCGGCGGGGCAGCACCCTCTACTACTTCAAGGTTCTGGGCCGGCTCTTCGAGGCCATGCGCAGCGAGGAGCGCCTGTGCGTGCTGGTGCTGCAGAATCTGGAGGCCATCGACCGGGCCAGCATGGATATTTTTATGGCCTGCCTCTTTGAAAACGTGCCCGAAACCCTGTTCGTCATCAGCGAATACTGCCCCAATTTCGAGGAGGACACCCGTTTTCTGGACAAGGTCGCCCTCCTGCCCCACTTTCAGCTGCTCCCCTTCCCCCGGCTGGACGAGCGGGCCAGCGCCGCCTATCTGCGCAAGCAGCTGGACCTCCAGCTCGACCGGGACGATATGATCCGGGAGGGGTATGAGTGTACCGGCGGCAACCTTCTGCTGCTTCAGGAATTTGTACACAACATGGCAAACGGCATATCCAGGCCCTACACCCTGTCCCCCGAGGGCAGCCGCATGGTCAGCAAGCTGCTGTCCAGCCTGAGCCGGGAGGAGACCCGGGTCCTGGAGGTGCTGGCCATCCTGGAGGCGGCGGAGGTGGAGGCCATCGCCCAAATTATGCAGCTCCCCTCCATTCAGGTCATCCAGGTGCTGGACGACCTGTCCCGGCGGGGCTGGATCTATGAACAGGAGGAGAGCGGTCATCTGCTGCTCCGGGACCGGTTCGGCCTGATTGAAACGCTGCTCTATGAGCGTATGCCCCGGTACAAGCGGATGGAGCTGCATCGCCTCGCCCTGGACTACTACGAGCTCCGCCGCCAGCAGAGCTCCGGAGACCTGTTCTACCTGACCCAGCTGTGCCGCCACTCCAGCCACACCTACAACACGCAGAAAAAGGTCTACTACCACATCCTCCACCTGGAGCGGGTGCTGGACTACTTCGACGAGTTTTTTCCCACCATTGTGGACGATACGATCCAATACAATGAGCGCTGGCTCATCAGCCGGGAGGAGACCTACGCCCGTTTTCAGCAGTACAGCGCGGAGCTCCAGGCCCTGGAGGCCGAGCTGCCCTCCTCCCAGTACTACGAGCTGCTCATGAAGCTGTATTTTCTCCAGGGCCGGGCCATGATCCGCAGCGGACAGCGGGAGGCGGGGCTCGGCATCATCAGCAGCCTGGTCACCCTGGCCAAAAAGCTGGGCCGGGACGACATGCTGATGAAGGGCTATGTGGAAACCCTGTGCTACGCGCTGCGGGCGGAGGACACCGCCATGATGCGGGAATATATCGACCTGGCCTTTCAAATCGAGGATTTTGAGAAGTATGAGAAGGAAAACGGCGTTTTTCTCCGCTTCCAGGGCTACCTGCACATGCTCAACGGCCAATATGGCGATGCGGAGCGTTGTCTGAAGGAATCCATCGCAATCTTTGAGCGGCCCAAGCTGCGCAGCGCCAACTACTTCAACATCGCCGGGGCCTACGACTATCTGGCCCTCAACAGCCGGATGCAGATGAAGCTGGACGAGGCGCTGGGCTATATCCACAGGGCCATCGATCTGTGTGTGGAGAAAAAGGTGCAGAAGAGTCTGGACCTCTTCTATGAGGACTGCGGCTATATCCTGTTTCTCAAGGGGGACTGTCAGGCCGCCGAGCGCTATTTTCTCCGGAGCATCGAGCTCTATGAGCAGTTCGACACCTACTGGCTGCGGTCCATCGCCGAGAGCAGCCTGGCTATGATCTACGCCGCCGGCGACAGCAGAGACCGGGCCCTGGAGCACTTCCGAAAGGCGGAGGTATTCAGCCAGAAGGAGATGGCCCAGGAGGAGCTGGCCGTACTGGAGCAGGCCCGCTGCGTGCTGAAGGAGGCCGGCATTTTATAGCCTGCGGGAGGAAAGAATTGATTTGATGGAGGTTCTGCCATGTTTTTCTATTTGGTTTTGGGGTGCAACATCCTTGCGGTGCTGTTGGGAACGGCGGCCAGCTGTCTCCTGCGCAAGCATACTTCCGACCGTCTGCGTGAAAACACCATGACCTATTTTGCCGCCATCTCCGCGGCGCTGGGGCTCATTTTAACCGCCTTTTACCTCCTCTCCACCTACATCGCCCCCTACATGACGGACGCCATGACCGGCAGCTTTCTCCGCCTGCGGCGGGCTGATCCAGCTGGTCAACGCCCTGCGCATCGCCAAGCTGAAAAGCCCTCCCGTCCTGGGCCTGATCCCCGGGCTCATTCTGGTGGTCCCCATCACCTGCTTCTGGCCATTCTGAGCGCGCCCGTGATATCCGATCACATCAACAAAAATACCCTCTTATTTCGGGGTGTTTTTGTCTGAGTGGCACAAAAATGCGGCGCACAGAAAATTCCTCTTGACTTTAATGCTTTTTTGCGTTACACTTCAACGGTACAAAGCGTCAAAGCAACGGCGCAAGAGAGGAATGTTTCATATGGCAATCAAACTGGTTATGCTCCTGGTATTCTTCGGCGTGATGGTGGGCATCGGCCTCTACTGCCGGAAGAACGCCACCGACGTCAACGGCTTTGTGCTGGGCGGGCGCTCCGTGGGCCCCTGGCTCACCGCCTTCGCCTATGGCACCTCCTACTTCTCCGCCGTGGTCTTTGTGGGCTATGCCGGCCAGTTCGGCTGGAAGTACGGCATCGCCGCCACCTGGGCGGGCATCGGCAACGCCATTCTCGGCTCCCTGCTGGCCTGGGTGGTGCTGGGCCGCCGCACCCGTATCATGACCCAGCACCTGGACAGCGCCACCATGCCAGAGTTCTTTGGAAAACGCTTCGGCTCCCAGTCGCTGAAGATCGCCGCCTCGGTGATTATCTTCATCTTCCTCATCCCCTACACCGCCAGCCTGTACAACGGTCTCAGCCGCCTGTTCGGCATGGCCTTCGACATCGACTACGCGGTGTGCGTCATCGTGATGGCCATCCTTACCGGGGTGTACGTCATCGCCGGGGGGTACATGGCCACCGCCATCAATGACTTTATCCAGGGCATCATCATGCTCTTCGGCATCTGCGCCGTCATCGCGGCGGTGCTGGGCAGCCAGGGCGGCTTTATGGCGGCCCTCACCAAGCTGGCCCAGGTGTCCAACCAGACCGCCGCCGGCCCGGTGGCCGGGGCACCCGGCGTATTCGCCTCCTTCTTCGGCCCCGACCCGGTGAATCTGCTGGGCGTGGTGATCCTCACCTCCCTGGGTACCTGGGGCCTGCCCCAGATGGTCCAGAAGTTCTACGCCATCAAGAGCGAGAAGTCCATCAACACCGGCACCGTGATCTCCACCCTCTTCGCCATGGTGGTGGCCGGGGGCTGCTACTTCCTGGGGGGCTTCGGCCGGCTGTTCACCGATGTGGTGGGCGTCACCGAAAACGGCACCCCTGTGGGCGGCTTCGATGCGGTGATCCCCGCCATGCTCTCCGGCCTGCCCGATATCCTGCTGGCAGTCGTCGTGATCCTGGTGCTGTCCGCCTCCATGTCCACCCTCAGCTCCCTGGTGCTCACCTCCAGCTCCACCATGACCCTGGACCTGCTCAAAGGGCACATTATCAAGAAGATGGACGAAAAGAAGCAGGTATTCATCATGCGCTGCCTGATCGCGGTGTTCATCGCCATCTCCGCGGTGCTGGCCATCATCCAGTACCGCTCCAGCGTCACCTTCATCGCTCAGCTCATGGGCGTGTCCTGGGGCGCTCTGGCCGGCGCCTTCCTGGCCCCCTTCCTCTACGGACTGTACTGGAGGGGCGCCACCAAAATCGCCTGCTGGACCAGCTTCATCTTCTCCACCGTGGTCATGCTGGCCGATATCTCCCCCCTGAAGGCCAGCTTCCCCGCCATCCTGGTCTCCCCCATCAACTGCGGTGCCTTCTGCATGATCGCCGGGCTGGTCATCGTGCCGGTGGTGTCCCTCTTCACCGCCAGGCCCAAGAAGGAGCTGGTTGACGACGCCTTCTCCTGCTACGAGGAAAAGGTCACCGTCCGCAAGAGCCAGGCCCTGGGTGACCCCCAGTAAAATTCTCTCTTTCCAATTGGCGGGGCCTGTGGTATGCTATATCACAGGCTCTGTCAGTTTTACACTGCGTAGGGGCGGATATCATCCGCCCGTTTTTACGGGGCCGCGCCGTGTATCGCGGGCGGGTAATACCCGCCCCTACATTACGAACCCAGAAAGGAATCCTGCACCCATGATCTTCGACATCCACACCCACACCTTTCCGGACAAGATCGCCCACTCCACCATTGAGAAGCTTCAGTCCATGTCCCACACCGTGGCCTTCTCTGACGGCACCGAGGCGGGGCTGCGGGCCTCCATGGACAGGGCCGGCATCGACGGCTGTCTGGTCCTCCCGGTGGCCACCAGCGCCCGGCAGGTGGTCCACGTCAACGACGCCTCCGCCCGCCTCAACGACCGGGCTCCGGAGACCGGCCTGTGGTCCTTCGGCTGTATGCACCCCGACTTCCCGGACTGGAAGGACGAGCTGGCCCGCATCGCGGAGCTGGGCATGAAGGGGGTCAAGCTCCACCCCATCTACCAGGGGGTGGACTTCGACGATCCCCGCTATCTGCGCATTCTGGACCGCTGCGACGAGCTGGGTCTGATCGTCCTCACCCACGCCGGGCGGGACATCGGCTTTCCCCTCCGGGACCATTGCACCCCGGAGATGACCCTCAACGCCCTGAATCAGGTGGGGCCGGTGAAGCTCATCCTGGCCCACATGGGGGGCTGGCGGGAGTGGGACCGGGTGGAGGCCCTCCTGCCCGAGACCGGCGTCTATCTGGATACTGCCTTCGCCCTGGGCCGCATCTCCCCCCTGGGTGACGGCTACTACGGCCCCTCCGACCTACCCCTGATGGAGGTGGAGCAGTTCGTCCGCATGGTGCGCGAGTTCCCCGGCCGGGTCCTTCTGGGCACCGACTCCCCCTGGCGCGACCAGCGGGAGGGCGTCGAACTCATTGAGGCCCTGCCCCTCACCCGGGAGGAGAAGGACGGCATCCTGGGGGGCTATGCCCAGAAGCTGCTGGGATTTCAGCAGAGCCATTAACATGTAGGGCGGGACGACCCTGGCCCGCCGCTTTCACCAAAAGATGTATTTTTTAGATATGGCGCACCGAATCGTCGCGCCCTACAGAAGGAGCGATACCATGTACATCAATCAGACCCGCTACACCACCCGCCCCACCGACGGCCGCATCCCCCAGGAGCTGGCCATCTACGACCGGCTGGAGGAGCTGAAAATCCCCTATGTCCGGGTGGACCACGACCACGCCGACACCATTGAGATCTGCCACGAGGTGGAGAAGGTGCTGGGCTCCAAAATATGCAAGAACCTGTTTCTGTGCAACCGGCAGCAGACCGACTTCTATCTGCTGATGATGCCGGGGGACAAGCCCTTCAAAACCAAGTTTCTCTCCGCCCAGCTGGGGTGCTCCCGGCTGTCCTTCGCCGACGACGGCCACATGCGGAACTATCTCAGCACCATTCCCGGCTCGGTCTCCGCCCTGGAGCTGCTCTTTGACACTGACCGCCGCGTCCAGCTGGTTATCGACCGGGACCTGCTGGCCGACGAGTTCATCAGCGGCCACCCGGGCCTCTCTACCTCCACCCTCCAGCTAAAGCGGGAGGACCTTTTGAAGTTTGTGGAGTCCACCGGCCACACCCCCATCTGCATCGACCTCCCCGACCCCGGAGCGGATTCGTTCTAGAATTCACACACCTCCACACACCTGTCAAATCCCGATATTTTCAAACGCCTTCAGCCGCCTGTACTTCAGGAGCTGAAGGCGTTTTGTGCTGTCCCGCTCCATTTATATAAATATTATTTATAATTAAATTATTATAATTCATTTGATTTATGTATTTACAGCGTTTATAATCTTATCAGGCAGCAAGATCAAGCCAGAATCAAGCAGAAAGGTGTGTTTGCAGCTATGGAACCAAAATACTCTCTTGTGCATCTGACCGGAATCAGCACACCGCCTCCGGAGTTTATCCGGATCGCGGCGGCGGTGGGCTACGACTGTGTAAGCCTGCGCACCATCTCCATGGGTATGCCCGGCGAGGTCCCCCACGACCTGACCAGACCGGAGCTCCTGAGAGAAACCAGGCGGGCATTGGAGGAAACCGGAATTATTTTCAATGATACTGAGAATACAAGAATTGTGGAAGGCACGGATGTGAAGGACTACGAGCCCCACCTGGCCGCAGCGGCGGAGCTGGGGGTGCGCCACATCCTCGGAAACATCTGGACCCCCGACCGGTCCTACTATACAGATCAGTTCGGAAAGCTCTGCGAGCTGGCCGCCCAGTACGGGCTGGACATCAACATAGAGTTTGTCACCTGGGCCAGCGTCACCAACCTGCGGCAGACCGTAGAGCTGCTGAAGGCGGTCAACATGCCCAACGCCGGAATCATGATCGACGCCCTCCACTTTTACCGCTCCAGGGTTCAGCTCTCAGAGCTGGACGGGCTGCCCCCGGAATGGTTCCGGTTTATGCACCTGTGCGACTGCGAGGAGGAAATTCCCACAGAGCGGGAAAAGCTCGTCCACACCGGCAGAGCGGAGCGGCTGTACCCCGGAGAGGGGTGCATCGATCTCAAATCCCTTGTCCAAGGGCTGCCCGCTGACATCGTGCGGGGCATTGAGGTCCCCCACCTGGCCAGGTTGGAGCAGTACGGACTGGAGGAACACGCCAGACGCGCACTGCAGTGGGCAAAGACATATTTCGCGGCAGAATAACGGAAGGGCGGGAGGAAATTGAAGGCATTAAAATGGGTCGATAAAAATTTTGAGGTCATCTTTATGGTCCTTACCCTGATTGCTGTCTCAGCCATCATGACGGCGCAGATTATTGCGCGCCGGTTTATGGGGACATCAATCGCCTGGTCCGAGGAGATGTGCCGGTATCTGTTCATCTGGATGGGCTTTTTGAGCATCAGCCACTCGGTCAGGGCCAAGAGCATCATCAAGCTCGACATTGTGGAGCTGCTCCTGCCGCCGGCCGTGATTAAGGCCGTTACCGTTGCCGTTGACCTGCTTATGGCGGCGCTGTTCGCCTGTCTCACATACCAGTCCATGGATATTATCCGCACCACAAATCAGAGGTGGTCCAGCCTGGATATTAGCATGAATCTGGTATACGGCGCCATTCCCATCTGCTTTGCCCTGACGGCCCTCAGGTTTTTGGAGATGTTCGTGATTGACATCCGGCAGAAGGCTGTGAAGAAGGACGCGGCCGCCATTGGCGAGGAGTATGCCGCCGCGGAACGTGAAAACGCCGGTCTGACGGATGTTCAGGAAGGAGGTGAACCATAATGCTGGGCGCAATCTTTATCCTTATGGCTGTCCTTTTAATCCTCATGGTGCCCATTGGGGTGGTGCTCCTGTGCGTGTCGCTGGTCCCCAGTGTCATGGACCCCACATTTATCGCCAGCATCCAGTATGTGCTGCGCAATATGGTGGGAGGGCTGAACAGCACGCCCCTCATCGCCATCCCGCTGTTCATCCTCGGCGGAATCATTATGGCAAAGGGCGGAATTGCCCAGAAGCTCTTCAATGTATTCGCCTACCTGATTGGAGACCGGACCGGGGGAATGCCCTGCGCCTCCATTGTCACCTGTCTCTTTTACGGCGCGATCTCCGGCTCCGGACCGGCCACTACCGCCGCGGTCGGCACCATGACCATTCCGGTTTTGGACGACATGGGCTACGACCACGCCTTCAGCTCCGCGACCGTGGCGGTCGCCGGCGGCCTGGGGGTGATTATCCCGCCCTCCATCCCCTTTATTGTATACAGCATGGCCAGCGGCGTCTCGGTGGGGGATATGTTCCTGGCCGGGATCCTGCCGGGCTGCCTGATTGCGGCCTGCCTGATGATCTATGCGGTCTATTACTGCCGGAAGCACGGCGAGGACAGGCAGAAAATCGAGGCCACCGTCGGCGCGCTGAGGCGGAAGGGCTTCTGGGCCATCCTCAAGGACAGCTTCTGGGCCATACTCTCCCCTGTATTCATCCTGGGGGGTATTTACTCGGGAGTCGTCACCCCCACCGAGGCGGCCCTGATCGGCGTGATTTACTCCACCCTCATCGGCCTGTTTGTGTACAGAACCCTGAAGCCCAGAGACCTGATCCCCGCCTGTGTCGAGACGGTGAAAACCACCGCCCCCATGCTGATCGTCCTGGCCACGGCGGCCTCGTTCTCCAGGATTCTGTCCCTGCTCCAGGCCTCTCAGGTGGTATCCGGGCTGTTGGGCGGACTGCTGAGCCACAAGCTGCTGCTTCTGCTGCTCATCAACCTGATTTTGCTGGTGCTCGGCATGATTATCGATACCTCGCCCAACATCCTGATCTTTACCCCCGTCATGCTGCCTCTGGCCCAGGCTGTGGGCGTTGACCCGGTACACTTCGGCATCATCATGATCGTAAACCTGGCCATCGGCTTCGTCACTCCCCCTGTGGGTGTGAATCTGTATGTGGCCCAGTCCATCTCCGGCGTTCCCGTCCTGAAGCTAGCGAAAAAGGCGCTGCCCTATATCCTGATGTTCTTCCTCGCACTTCTGCTCATCACATATATCCCCCCCATCAGCACTGTGCTCATCCATCTGGGCAAATCATAAAAAAGGAGAATATGAAATGAAAAAGACATTATCCATGCTCCTGGCGCTGGCTATGGTATTCAGCCTCTCGGCCTGCGGCACCTCGGGGACCCCCACAGGCTCCAGCACCTCCGGCAATCCCAATTCCCCGGGCAACAGCGGCGGAGCGGACAGCCTGGACCCGATCACCCTGTCCATCGGCCACACCGGCGCGGAGGACTCCTGGAACCAGGCCATGTGTCTGGCTGTAAAGGACAAGCTGGAGGAGCTCTCCGGCGGAAAAATTACCGTCAACGTCTACCCCAACGGCCAGCTGGGCTCCGACTCCGAGATGGTCATCTCGGTGGTCAACGGCGACCTCTCCATGCAGTGTACCAACACCTCCTCCGTTGTCAACACCGTTCCTGACTGCGGCGTGGCGGACATCCCCTTCTTGTTCAGCAGCGTTGAGGACGTGCGCGCCGCCCTCTCCGACGAGACCTTCAACAATATGCTGGGCGAGTCCTTCCATGCGGCGGACCTCCACCTGCTCATGGCGGCCGACCAGGGCTTTCGCTGTATCACCAGCAGCCGGAATATCACCTGCTTCGAGGACCTGGCCGGCCTCCAGATCCGGGTGATGGACAATGCAAACCACATCGCTTTCTTTACCGACGCCACCCTCGCTCCCACCCCCCTGAGCTTCTCTGAGCTCTACCTGGCCCTTCAGCAAGGGCTGCTTCAGGCCCAGGAGAACCCCTACCGGACCACCGCCGCCTCCAAGTTCTATGAGGTGCAGAAGTATCTCACAAACTCCAACCATGTCCCCCAGTGCAACGTGATCTTCATGGGCAAAAGCACCTTCGACAGCCTGCCTGCGCCCTATCAGGAGATTGTAAGCCAGGCCTTCACCGAGCTGCTCCCTACCGCGCAGCAGCTGGCCGACGAATCCATGGAGGCCGACTTCGATTTTCTCATTGAGAAGGGCATGACCTTCGTAGACTTCGACCAGATCGACGGCCTGCGCCAGAAGCTGAGAGATGCCTGTGTTGAAAACGCGGTGGCCCGCACCGGTCAGACGGTCAACCCCGCCCTGGTGGACGCCTATCTCGCCGCCGCCGGATATGCCAAATAACCGATATTCAAATGCGGGCCGGTAAACCCGGCCCACATTTCAGGAAGGAGATTGTTATGCGTCAAGAGAAAAAAACGGTTGTCGTGGGCACCGTCGGAGCGGGATACGCCGCCCGCCTCCACGCCAGCGGATATGAAAAGGTGAGCAAGATCAATGTCAGACTGAAAACAATCTGTGATCTGAACCTCACACTGGCAAACGAGCTCAAGGAGTCATTCGGCTATGAAACGGCGACCAGCGACTACGACCAGATGCTCGCCGACCCCGAAATTCAGGTGATTGACATTATTACCCCACCCTTTCTCCACTGCGACATGGCCATCAAGGCCCTGGAGGCGGGAAAGCATGTGATCGTCGAGAAGCCCCTGACCGGCTATTTTGGCAAGAAGGGCGAGCAGAATGTGGGGCTCACCACCCCCAGGTCTGTCATGTACGATGAGATTCTCAAAACCATGGACCGGCTCAAGGAGGTTGTGGAGCGCACAGGCGGCAAGTTTATGTACGCCGAAAATCACGTGTACGCCACCCCGGTCCAGAGGGCCGCAGAAATCCTGAAGGCCAGAAAAAGCAAGATCCTGTATATGCGTGGTGAGCTGAGTCTGAACGGCTCAAGCTCCGCGCTGGCCGGACGGTGGAACGGCACCGGCGGCGGCATCCTGATGCGCAACGGCACCCACGCGCTCTCCTGTATGCTCTGGCTCAAGGAGCAGGAGGCGAAGAACCGGGGGGAGAACATTTCCATTCAAAGCGTCGTCGCCGATGTGGGCGTGACCACCGCATGTCTGACCGAATACGAAAAACGGCACCTCCTGGCCCACCCCGAGGATGTTGAGGATTTCAGCAACATGACGGTGACCTTTTCCGACGGGACAAAGGGGCTGACCATCTCGTCTGACACCGTTCTGGGGGGCACCAGAAACTACATTGATATTTACAGCAACGACGGCGCCCTGCAGTGCAACATCAACCCCACCGACCTGCTGAACTCCTATTTTTTAGACGAGGAGGGGATGGACGACATTGAAATCTCCCAGTGGCTGCCCCTGAAGACCGGATGGAACAAGGTCTGGGTATCTGATGAGATTATCCGGGGATATACTGGCGAGCTCCAGAGCTTTATGGAGGCTGTCGCCTACGACACCGAGCCTGAATCCGGCTTCTCCCTGGCCTACAACACCGCAAAGCTGCTGTATGCCGCCTACGTCTCCGCGGAGGAGGGCCGGCGGGTCAGCTTTTAAAAAACTCCCCACCGGACAGACACGCTCAGCAGAGCCGTCCGGTGGGGAGTAACCGCTTTTACAGGATGCAGCCCGGAGCCGGTCAAGGGACGCCGGGCTTGCTCATTTTTCGGATGATATAGGTTTTAAACCGCTCCGCGGCGGGGGAGAGCGGAATATCTTTCTTCCAGAACATATACAGGGTCCGGTATATGGAGTGGTCCTCCAGGCATACCGGCGACACGGGGAACAGCTTGATCTCGCTGATCAGCGGCACAATGCTGACCCCCATGCCGGCGGCCACAATTCCGGTTATCATCCGCTCATTATTGGCCTCTATGATGGTGGAGGGCTTCAGATTGTGGCTCTGAAACAGCCTGTCCAGGTCCCTTCTTGAGCCGCACCGCCTGTCGTAGGTGACAAAGGGCTCGGTACACAGCTCCGCCAGTGTAATGTTGCTTCTGCTGGCCCAGGGGTGAATATTGGGCACCAGGGCGACCAGCGCCTCCTTGATAACCTCGAAAAATTCATAGTCGTTCCGGGGAATCCTTGCCCCGAAGCCCAGATCAACCTCACCGGCCTCCAGCTGCTCCATCGCCGTGGTTGTGGACTCCATGGGCAGGAAGGAGATGGAGATATTCTGATTTTCCGGCAGGCCATGGAACTCCCTGATCAGCGGAGGGATAAAGGAGTGCTCCAGAGTATGGGACACGGTTACCCGGATCTCGTCCTTATTGGCGTTCAGATAGCGGCTGATATTGGACTTTGCCAGCTCAATCTCCTTCATGATGCTGATGACATGAATCTGAAAAATCTCCGCCGCCGGAGAGAGCTCAATCGAACGCCCCTTTTTGATAAACAGAGGGGTGCCCAGCTCCTCCTCCAGCTTGCTGATGGCGTGGCTGAGGTTCGGCTGGGAGACAAACAGCTCATTGGCCGCCTGTGTGTAGCTTTTCAGTCTGGCAATCGCGTTAAAATATATCAGCTGCTGAAGCGTCATCTGTAAATCTCCTCACTGCCACTGCGCCCTGACAGCATCTATGATCCTGTGTACCTTTAATGTATCGGCGTGGTTCAGCAGCCCGCACTCGGTCTTACCTGCGAAGATCGCATCCCGGATGGCCTCCAGCTGATATTCAAACCCATTAATCCGGTGGGGGAAGTGGAGCCCGCAGGTCCCGCCCCCCGCCGGGATGCTCAATCTTGTCCCCGCCCGCTTGTTGCCGGCTGCCCGGGAATCCTGATTCTCCCCGTAGAGGAAGAGCCTTCCGTGCTCCGCGCGCCCAAAATCCTCAATTTCAATGCGCCCCTTCGTCCCCATAATCACCGCCCTCTGGGGCGCCGACGTGGTGATGGAACAGATGCAGTTTGCCAGAGCGCCGCTCTCATACCTGAGGGTAAAGCATGTAATCTCGTCCACCCCCGACCGCCCCCTGTGGCAGGTGGAGGAGACGGACACGGGGTCCAGCCCCAGGACCATCCCGGACAGGACAATCTCATAGATTCCGATATCCAGCAGGGCTCCGCCCCCCATCTCCGGACTGAACAGCCGGGTAGCGGGGTCGAAGACCGCCGTAAAGAAATAGTCCGCCGTTATGGCGTGGACCTCACCGATGCGCTTCTCCTCCAGGAGCCGGCGCAGATTGTCATAGAAGGGCAGCAGCCTGGTCCAGAGCCCTTCCGCCAAAAAGCGGCCCGTCTGCCGGGAGACGGCAATGAGCTTCTCCGTCTCTGAGGCAAACACCGTCAGCGGCTTTTCACACAGCACATGCTTTCCGGAGCGCATCGCCTTTCCCGCAAATTCAAAGTGCAGATGGTTAGGGGTGGCAATATATACAAAATCCAGCTCCTGGGCCAGCAGCTCCTCCGTATTCCCTGTATAGCGCGGAATTCCGTTTCTCTTCGCGAAGGCGGCGGCGGTGTCCTCTCTCGAGGCCGAAACCCACTCCAGGATATAGCCGTCAACCCCGGCAGCCGCATCTACAAATTTCTGCGCGATCGCGCCCGCCCCGATGATCCCCACTCGTAAAACTTTCATATTTTCTCCATCCATGAAAACTTACAGCAATCATCAAAATACGTGACGCCTGGCAGGGGCGGATATCATCCGTCCGAGGGTAGCACAGCTCTTCTGGACGGACGGGTATTACTCGCCCCTACAAAATCGCTGTTGGTAATTTAGAAGATTGCTATAGAATAAACTGAAGCAAATCATAAATGTTGATGAACATTATAACAGCACAAAAATACAAAGTCAATGAGAGAAAGTCCATCAGGAGCAGCCTATTGACATGTTTCCCCCGCCGGAGGCGGGGGAAACACAGATAAAAATCCGCGCTTAGGACACTTCCAGTCCAACAGTGGTACGGCGATCCTTCGGGCAGCTATAAAACTGAGTATTTCAATTTCACAGATAATATGCTATACTGAAACCGCATACTTTAAAACAGCCGCACCGCCGCGTTTCAACACCGGAAAAGGAGGTATTGCCCGTGCCCAACTTCACCAAAAAGGCCATCAAAGAGACCTTTGTCGCGCTGCTGGAGGAGCGCCCCCTGAACCGGATCACCGTCAAGGACATTGTGGAGGCCTGCGGAATCAACCGAAACTCCTTTTATTACCACTTCCAGGACCTGCCCGCCCTGCTGGAGGAGATCATCGCCCAGCGGGTGCAGGAGCTGATTGACCAGCACCCCACCATCGACTCGGTGGAGGACTGCTTCGACGCGGCGCTGGAGTTCGTCCTGGACCACAGGCGCGCCGTGCTCCACATCTACAACTCCCTGAGCCGGGACGTCTTTGAGCGCTACCTGATGGATGTCTGTCTCTATGTGGTCAAAACCTATGTGGAGGCCGACTTCGCCGGCCGGCCGGTGGATGAGAGGGACATGGAGACGATTATCCGCTACCACAAATGCGAGTGCTTCGGGAACATCATCGACTGGCTGAACGGCGGCATGAAGGACGACATCTCCGCCTATTTCCACCGCATCTACCAGCTGAAACGGGGCTGGGAGGGGGAGGTCCTCCGCCGGGAGACCCTCGGGTGTGGTCAGCGCAGCTGAAAATCTGGCGCAGCTTCTTGATTTATGGCAGGCCCCATGCCGGAACGGCATGGGGCCTTTGTCCGTCACAGGGCCTCTGCCCCGTGAGGAACGGCTTTTTCTGTCTCTCTCCAGTGGAAGCTGGTCTTTTGCAGCAGGGGCTCGCAGACACACAGCACCGCCGGCATGAGGAAGATGCTCACCAGGGCGGAGATGAGAGCTCCCCGGGCCAGCATGGTGCAGATGGAGCTGATGATCTCAATCTCGGAGATGAGCCCCACCCCCAGGGTGGCGCAGAACATGACCAGAGAGCTGGTGATGATGGAGCCGTCGGAGGCGGCGGCGGCGGCCTGGATGGCCTCCGTCCGGTCCTTGCCGGAGCGCAGCTCCTCCCGGAAGCGGGTAGCCAGCAGAATGGCGTAGTCCACCGTGGCCCCCAGCTGGACGCAGCCGATGATGGTGGGGGAGACAAAGGGAATCACCGTGCCGGTGAAGTAGGGGATACCCTGGTTGATGAAGATGGCCAGCTCAATGGCGGCCACCAGCACCACCGGCATGGACAGGGACCGGAACACCCAGGCCACAATGAGAATAATGGCCGCGATAGAGATGTAGTTGGTCACCTGGAAGTCCACGGCGGAGGTGGAGATCAGGTCGTCGGTGAGGGCGGCCTCGCCGGTAATCAGGGCCTGCGGGTCGCAGGCCTTGATGATGGCCCCGATCTCCTTCAGCTGCCGGGATACGTCGTCGGAGGCGGTGGGGTACTCCGAATTAATCATCATCATCTGCCAGCCGCCCTGTTTCAGCATATCCCGCACGTCCTCCGGAATGAAGAAGTCGGGGATGCCCGCCCCCAGCATGGCATGGTAGGACAGGACGGAGGTAACCCCCTCCACCTCCTTCAGCTCCCCCTCCATCCGGTTCATGTCGGTGGCGGGCAGGTCGTCCCGCAGGAGGACGAAGTGGGAGGTGGCCATGTCAAACTCGTCTTTCAGCTTGTTGTTCGCCACAATGGAGGCCATGTCCTGGGGCAGGGCCTCATCCAGCTTGTAGTACACCCCGGCGTGGGACTGGGCGTACAGCGCCGGGGGGAAGAGCAGCAGGAACAGCACGGCCAGCCACCGGCGGCGGCGGACAATCCAGCCGTTGACTCTGGTAAAGTCGGGCAGGAGACTGCGGTGCTTGTGCTTCTCAATCTGCTTGTCAAAGAGGAGCAGCAGGGCGGGCAGCACCAGAATCACGGTGGCCACCCCCAGCACCACTCCCTTGGCCATGACAATGCCGATGTCCCGGCCCAGGGTGAGACGCATGAAGCACAGGGCGATAAAGCCGGCGATGGTGGTGAGGCTGGAGCCGGACAGGGAGGTGAAGGCGGCCACAATGGCCTGGGTCATGGCGTCCCGCTTATCCTCATAGCGGGACTTCTCCTCCAGGTAACGGTGGTAGAGGAAGATGGAGTAGTCCATGGTGACCCCCAGCTGGAGGACGGCGGCGATGGCCTTGGTGATGTAGGAGATCTGTCCCAGAAGGATGTTGGTGCCGAAGTTGTAGACAATGGCCATGCCGATGCTGGCCAGGAACACGAAGGGCAGCACCACCGACTCCATGGTCAGGGACATGGCGATGAGGGACAGCACCACCGCCAGGGCCACATAGACGGGCAGTTCCCGGTCCACCAGGTCCTTGGTGTCCTTGATGACCACCGAGAAGCCGGCCAGGAAGCACTTCTCATTACAGATGTCCCGGACGGCCTGAATGGCCTTCATGGTGTCCTCGTCGGCGCCGGACTTGTCGTACTGGATGATAATCATGGTGGCGTCGCCGGCGTAGAACATATCCCGCAGGTTGGCGGGGATAAAGTCGATGGGAATCTGGATGCCCACCGCGTTGGACAGCCACACGGCGTTGGACACGTTGGGCACCTGCCGGATGGCGTAGATCAGGCTGTTGGTGTAGGCGGCAGGCATATCCTCCACGATGAGCATACTGGTGGCCGCCATGTGAAAGGGCTCCTCCAGCAGCCGCTCACCCTGGGAGGACTCCAGGTCCTGGGGCAGATAGGTGAGGATATCGTAGTTGACCCGGGTGCCGATGTAGCCCAGGGCGGAGGGAATCAGCAGCAGCACCGCGATGAGGGCCACCAGCCTGGGGTTTCGGGTCAGCTTATGGGCTATTTTTTCCACCATAGGGGGCGTGCTCCTTTCAATGGAAGATATGGGTAATGGCGCTCCAGAAATCCCGGAACATCTGGGCCACCCGGCCCCAGAAGGTGGTGGACTGGGGCGCGGCGGCGGCAAGCTGCTCCGCCGTGGGCTCCTCCGCCTTGATCTCCTGGGTGCGGATGAGGACCTGGACGCTGGAGGGGGCGGGGTTGCGGCTGTCGGTGAGTGAGACGGCCTGGGCCCCGGCGTCCATCATCAGGATGTTGTTCACATCGCCGGTGTACTCCCGCCAGGTGTCCTCAAGGATGGTGTTGATGGTGGCCTTGGCGTCCCGCACGTCTCCCGTGGCGGCCATGGCCCGGGCGGTCTGGCGCAGGGTGGCGGACAGCCCCCGGAGGGCCTGGCGGGTTCCGCTGTCCAGCTGGCTGCCCGAGCTCTTCATCAGCGCCTCCGAGTCGGCCAGCAGGGTCTCCAGGTCCCGGAGGGCGGAGACGGCGGAGGTGCTCAGGGAGCCCACGCCGGCAATCCCCTCCTGGAGGGTGGGCTCGTACTCATCCAGAAGGACGCGCAGGGCGTCCACGCCGTCCAGAATGGACCGGAGCTTTTCGGAGGACTGGCGCAGGGCGGCGGACATATCCTCCGCGCTGTCAATCAGGTCCACCAGGTCGTCCACGTCGTCGCACAGGGCCGCCAGCTCCCCCACCACCCGGCCGGTGGGTCGGGTAATCCGGTTGATGGTGCTGTTCAGCTCGCTCTGAAGGGCGTTGAGCCGGTCATTGGCCTGGCTCATGGCGTCGTCCAAGCCGCCCACAATCAGGTCCACCGCCGCGCCGCCTACGGTGCCGCCGTCACCCGCCCCGGCGGCTTCCGCAGCTTCGCCGGCGGGCGTTCCGGAGGAGAGGTCCCCGGCGGTGATGTCGCTCAGGTACATACTTCCGGCCAGGGCTGCGGACAGCGTCCCGCTGCCGGGCCGGAAGGCGGCGGACAGGGCCGCCCCTGCCGCCGGGGTTGAAGCGGGAGGCTCCCCGTTCTCCTCCTGGGAATCCTCCGGCTCCTCGGGCAGGGGCTCCTCCGGAGCCGCCTCGGGGAGGGCGGCAGGCTCCTCTGCGCCGGCCTCCGGGGTCTCCTCCGGCGCGGGAGAGGGCAGCTCCTCCGCCGGCACAGGCAGCTCCTCCGCCGGCTCGGCCGCGCCGCGGGGCCCGCCGCTGTTGTAGACCGTCCACAGGTCGCTCATCTGCTTGGCGGTCTTGTCGTCCACCCCGGGGAGGGTCCCGCAGAACTCCTGGAAGCTCAGGTTATCCTTGGCTTGAAACATGGCGTCGGTCTGCTGCTTCGCCCCCTGTGCCAGCTGCCACTGGGTGAGCTTGCCCAGGGCCTCCGCCTGGTCCTGGGTCAGGCCGGCCAGGCTTTTCAGGCCCGCCACTGTCTCCGGGTCCTTCCCCTGGAGCTCCAGCATTTTACCCATAAATTCAATCTGGTCGGACTCCTCATAGGCGCTGCCCGCCTGCTTTGTCTTGTCTACCTTTTCCTGGAGCTTGGGGGTGTTCCGGTCACCGCTGGAGCCGCCCCCCACATAGCTGTCACCCAGGGCCCGCTGGAGAGAGCGCAGGCTGCTCTTCATGTCCGCCAGGCCACGTATCACCTGGCGCACGTCGCTGGAGCCGTCCTCCAGACCGGTCAGAGCCTTCTCCAGGTTCTCAAGCTGGACCCGGAGGGACACCGCTGTGTCGGTCATCTCCCCCAGCACCGATTTGGAGCTGGTGATGGTCTGGCTGAGGGCCAGAGTCCGCTGCTCCACCGGCTCCAGCAGGTCGGCGATACCGGTCAAATCGCCCCGTAGCACCCCTGCGTCGTCGTAGAGCTGGCCCTTGCCGCCGGAGATGGTGCCCCGGGCCGCGTCCAGCTGGTCCAGACCGCCGGCGGAGGCGTAGAGCCCCTCCTGAATGTCGTTCATGGCGTCCAGCAGGGCGTCCAGGCTGCCGGAAAGGTTGTGGTAGTCCTCCTCCAGCTCGTCCTTGCGCTGGCTCAGCTTGGCAATCTCCTCCAGCTGGGCCAGGGTGGCGGGCACCATGAGGATGGTCATGCCCCCGAAGGAGAAGTCGTCGGTGCCCACCCGGATGGTGAAGTGCCGCTCCTCCCCGGGCAGGGCCAGAAAGAGGACGGTGCGCAGGTTACCCACCAGCTGCACCTGGGCCCCCTCGGCCTCCAGGGACAAAATGTCGTCCTCGTTGAACAGGGCCATGGCCTCCAGGGTGTAGTTGTACCGGGCGTAGCTGCCCGCCCCCTGGTTGGGCACGAGGTCCAGAAGGATTTCCACCACGCCCTTCTGGCCCGCCAGCTCCTCCGCCCGGACGGGCACGCCGTTGAGGGTGTACCGCAAGGTGACGGTCCAGGGCAGATTCTGGAAGGGCTGCTTTGTTTTGCCCTCAAAGTAGAAGTGGCTGGGGGCCTGGCCGAACTGGAAGGCCGCACTGCCCTGCTCCAGAGCGGCGGGGGTGGCGTCGGTGAGGTTAACCACCTCGTCGTAGGCGCCGTAGTCGGTGAGCTGGTCGGCGCCGTTGAGGGCGTAGCTCTTGACCACGCTGCCCTCCAGCAGGTTGCCGTAGTAGTCCAGAGTGGCGTAATAGGCCTCGTCATAGGTGGGGGTCACGCCGCTGTCGATGGGGGCGGCGGCCGCAGGGACAACACAGCCCCCGACAGTCAGGGCGGCCAGCGCCAGCGCCAAAGCCCGCATCTTGTGATTGTACTTCATCATAAACACTCCTTCTATCCAAACCCGGCCAGCAGTTGTCTTCTGGCCCTTTGATTAATGCTCATTTTAATGGGGCGCCCCAGTCCATTCAATAGACAAGCGAAGAGGAATGTCTGAATTTTCACCACACAGCTCCGAATTGATGAAGCAGCACCACCGTCTACCAAAAGTCTACCAAAAAGGCCCTCAATCCTCTGCGGCGCAGGGGATTGGGGGCTTTCCACATTTTAGGGCATCTACCAAATGTCTACCAATTTCACTTTTTTACGCTGAAAGGGGCGTTTTTCTGGATTTCCTCCTGCTTTCCACAACTTCCGCACCCCATGCAAGGGGCGTAACACGGACGTGACGGGAACAAAAGATTCAAAAATCTCAAAAAATTTGGGCAAAACGATGAAAATTGTTTCTAAAAAGTTAAATCCTCCGCACTGCGGAAGGTCTACCCAAGGAAACAGCTTTCCACGTTCCGCCCAACCGGCCCCTCTCAGGCCGAACAATTTTAAAAGGAGGAAATCCAATGAGAAACCTGAAGCGGGCTCTCAGCCTGACCCTGGCCTCTGTCATGCTCTTGGGCATGATGG